>Ga0123334_1000008_pt1 | contig 263359 bp, 218 predicted proteins | sample BiotimSIPDNA_FD_89706 | JGI IMG/M metagenome (GOLD analysis project Ga0123334, IMG submission 89706) | Anaerobic biogas reactor microbial communites from Washington, USA - Biogas_R1 time_0 SIP DNA | ecosystem: Engineered > Bioreactor > Anaerobic > Unclassified | place: Washington, USA...
GAAGCATATTTAAAGTAAACTAAACTTTCTGAAACTTTAAATTTTGGATCTTTAATTAATTCAAGTCCTTTTTTTCCTATTAAATCGGCAGAATCATAATCTCTGCCAAACATAGTCAGACTGCCCGCGAAAGCACATAAAGCAACAGGCGTGTAACAATTTTTTCCATGTACCAGGGTAAGAGATACTTCCATTGCACTGACTATTGCATATCTGAAAGGAAAAATTGCATAAAGGGGAAAACTAATGGATTCAATTATCTGAAATCCATAAATAATTTTTTTTGACTGCATGTCGGGAAGAGTATCTATTCCACTAATGGTAATTTCACTTAAGAGACTTAAGGTTTCATTGAAAGATTGAGTAATATCTTCAACAGTGGGATTATCAGGAATTATGATACCTAATTGTTCAAGAGTTTGAGTTCCGTATTTTATTGCATCAATAACTTTCCCAGACAAGCTAAGATAATTAATCTCATTAACGATAACAGGAATTTTATCTAGTATATTATGAGCATGAGTATGTACAACCAAGGCAAATTCTTTCAAAATTTCAGGATGTCCAGTTAGAAAAGCCGCTTCTGTAGCTCCATGGTACAATGATAACATCAAATCATACTGGTCATCCCAGCCACGAGGTCCTAGATAACCGAATCCTAAAGAAAAATATTCTAAAGCAGCACTATATGCTGTCTTCAGTCTTGCACGCCTTCCCGCATGAAGATAATATGTGGCCAGGTCTACCCTGTTAATCGTGGATTCGTTATCATTATACCCGATAGAAAGATGATGCACAATATCAAAAATTATATCATCAAACGGGTCATCTAAAAATTTTTTTATTAACTTTTTAGCAATTTTTAAGTGAATTTTTTGTTTCTTTTCTCCTGCAATCAATGCTAATGCAGCCTGATGAATTCCATCATGAGTGAACCGAAATATCACTGAATCACTCATGATAAATCCCTTTTGCTCTAAGGCAATAAGCTCATGGGAGATGGCTGCACAATCATATTCTTCGAATACTTCACAAACTAATTCTGCAGAGAAAGATGTCCCTATGCATGCTGCAATTGATAAAACAGTAGTAGTTTTCAGCGATAACCCATTGATATTATCCACTACCAGTTCAAGATTATTATCTGAAATTGGAAGAAGTCCAATTTTTTGAATGTCCCATTCCCATGAACCTGTACTAGAATTATATGCAATATCCTGGTTATATACCAGCGAACTTACAACCTGCTTTAACGCAAAAATATTCCCGCTTGTTTTCGAATAGAGTAAAGAAGAAAGAGGAGTGATGTGATCGGGAGATTCTTTGAATGTATCAGTTAAGAACTGCCGAATATCATTAGAATTGAGATCAGGAAGTAATAGCTGATTAATTACTTTATTATCCTCTGTTAATGAGGAGATCGCCTGGAACAGAGGATGAGCATCACTCACTTCATTCTCTCTGAATGAACCAATAATGAGAAGAGAAACTGATTCCTGATAAGAGAGCAGAGTGGTAACAAGGGAAATGGAAGCTTCATCTGCCCATTGAAGGTCATCAAGAAAAATAACCAGGGGATTCCCTATTCGTGCAAAGGAATTTATAAATCGGTGGAAGACATAGTCAAAACGGTTTTTAGCCTCAATACCACCCAATTCAGGTATATCCGGTTGAGTTCCGATTATGAGTTCCAATGAAGGGACTAAATCTGTGAGAACTTTTCCAATCGACCCTACTGCTTTTAAAAGTCGTCTATTCCACCACTGTAATTCGTTATCAGGAAGAGAGAGAATTATATCAATCAAGTTAGAAATTGCGACTATCCACGCTGAATAAGGTGATGCTTGTCTGAATGAATCAAATTTTCCTTCAATAAAGATCCCCCGGGAATTCGTAACATGTGGAATCATTTCCCGGATTAGAACCGTCTTTCCCACTCCTGATTGCCCGGTAACCAGAAGCAAACCAGATTTACCATTGATGATCTCAGAATAAACCGTATGAATCTGAGCAATCTCAATATCTCTTCCGTATAGTTTTGTGGGAAAGAATAATTCGCTAGGTGAATCATGTAATCCTATAGGAAATAATTCAATAGTGCCCTTCTTATCCAACTCATTCAGACAACGTTCAAGATCATACACAAGACCCCTGGCTGATTTATACCTGTTTTTCGGATCTTTTTCGAGAAGATGCATGATTATCTTTGAAACCTGTTCAGATATTTCCTGGTTTTTTAGATGGGGGGGATTTGGAATAATTGCAATATGGCAATGAATAAGTTTGAGTGCATCTTTCGTTTCAAAAGGGTACTCTCCGGTAAGGATCCGGTATAATACCACTCCAAGTGAATACAAATCTGAACCCGGGCAGATATCGATATGGACTCTACCTGTCTGCTCAGGGGGTATATATGGAAGAGTTCCTTCAATAACTCCCATCCGGGGTTTGTGCATCTTGCCGGTTTTCAATAAAATGGCAATCCCCAGATCAATAATCCGGACATTCCCTTTGGTATCAATCAGAATATTCGATTCGGTCAGGTTTTTATGGATAATTTTTGCCTGATGGAGAGTATCAATTGCGCAGCCTAATTTAATAGCAAGTAAGAGAAAATCAGTTATATAAAAAGATGTGTTTGAAATATATGAATCGAGAGTACATCCATCAATATATTCAAGGATTAGAGCGGGTTTTTCTTTAAAAACAGTTTTTCCCAAGACTTTTCGTAATACAGGTGTGTGAACCTGGGAGGAAAGGACATATTCTGTATCGAATTCATGGATACTTTTTTCAGAAGGAAAGTCTTGGGAAAGATATTTAATAAGTATTATAGATTTATTGGATGAATCAGGGGCACAAACAAGAGTAGTATCTCTCCCCTTGAAAAGAAGGGATACCTTTTGTGGACTTATTTCATTGTAATTAAATGAAGTTATCACACAGGAAAATTTGATTGCAACCTAATTAACACATATGTTTTAATATTGTCAATTCTTTAAGAACGAGCTGCCATACTTAATAAAACCATCTACGGAATTAAAAAACCGTTTTGATAAGGGAAGTGAGAGGTGTTCACGGGTTAACAAATCCCAGATGGCTCTTCGTCAGATTCAGTGGATATAATGCAGGTTGATTGAAAAATTGGAATATGACAATTACTGAAAATTTATTCGTTCAGCCCTTCATCTCACTGCTCTTTGGATTATCCCTTCATTAAAAATTATGAAAGAGAAAAATCTCTTGACATATGAATCAATTTTTATGAAGGTTTAAAATTTGCTAGGCCAGAATGTAGCACTATAGATTGTCTGTTCATGATACAAACCAAAGAATCTGGCGTCATTTAGATTTTTTGTGAACACCAAACTTACCTTCAGGGTAGGATACTCAGAATAAGATGTCCATACTGTGGTATCCAACAAGTTAAGATTCACAGGGCAAGAGAAAATAGTGGTTTTACTCGCTAGATGGAAGCTCTTTTCGTTTTTTTGCATAAACAATGCAAATATCTCAAATAGAGAAAAAGTTTAAACTTCACGACAAGCAAATTTGGAGGCTCATTGAAAATTATGATAAAGAAGCAATTAGCAGGCCTGATTTTTCAACCATAATCACTGCTATTGTGGATGAAACATCTGGAAGAAAGGACATGAATGTGTTGTTTTTGCCGATATCAACACAGGTCGTATTATACATATGTAAATGAAAATCCAATTATTTGTTTTCATCCCGGGCAAACAGTGGAAAAATGTCTGAAATCCGTATTTATTAAGTAGAGTTCTTATTCGGAGGATACAATACCTTGTTGAACTTTGTGATTTAATTCAGGATCTATCAGTATTATTGCCGATTGAAAGTTTAATTACTAATCTCAATAATTACCTTTTAAGTTCTGGTCTCACTTGATGATATTTCGAGCATCTGAATCAAATATAACCCTGGATTCCCGAATTGTAAGATCCCTGGCTAATTATTTTCAGAATATCCTTTCTTTTAGATCTGCTCAAGGGATGGTATTTCACCCGAAATATCATCTCATTCCACCTTGAATTCAATGATCCATACTGGCCGGAAAGTGATGACAGTATAATCTTTCCGGCCCCTGTTGGTAGTATCTTCAACAATTACATGATACCCGAGACTTGCACTTCAAGCTCGCTGGCTTTTGCAAATGCCTCATTCGATTCCTGTAGCTTACCTAATGACTTCAGAATTTGCCCCTTATTACTCCATGCATGAGCATATTCAGGATCTAATTGAATTGATATATTTATTGCATCGAGAGCTTTTGTATATCGCCCAAGTCTTTTAAGGGCATTTGCCATATTATACCATGCTTTTGGATTTGAATTATCCTTTTTAATCGCTTTTTCATAGGATGCCAGAAGTTTCTTATCAGCTTCACCGGCATCTAAACTCCAACCCACAGGTATTTTTTTTCTTAATTCATCTGCTTTTTTAGTATCTATCTGAATGGACTTATCAAAAGTTGAAAATTCTTCCGTGTGCAATGATACGGTATCTATTTGAGTATATATGTAAGACTCCCCTGCTATTTTCTTGAAGTATTCATTTTCAAAATATTTTTCCATCGATTCTGCAAGAACCCCGCCTACAAATAAACACACGATACATAGTACCAGGAAAAAAGAGATCGATGGATTCATTATGGTATAATAATTTTTTGAGTAATTAACACTTACCACCTATAATTCCAAGATTTACATCAGAGAATACTTTTTTCCGGGAAAATAATTTGAAAAAAAAGAAGAATGGGCCCAGCCGGATTCGAACCGGCGACCTCCGCCGTGTAAACCGCAAAATGAGCCCCGATTTGAAATCGGAGCACATTTTGAAGAGGGGGCCGGTGTCAATGTCACGCCGGACTATATAAATCAAACCATTTATGATCTCACATACACTTCTGAAGACCTATCAATATATCTGGATAATCGATGTCAGGGTTTATCTCAAAGGTCCATAGATTGGTTAGATAGAGCAGCAAAGAAATTCTGGGAGAATACACAAGGTCTAATCAATAATGCTTCTTTGAGTGCATATCGTAATCATGTACTTGAATTATACGAATCTCATGATTCTCATATCAAAACATTGGGATTTGCTACCTCATTCCTAAACCATCTCGCAAGGATAAGCCTAAATCCAAAATACTCTGCATATACGGCATATTTAGAGTTGCCAAAGAGGAGGAAAGCACGTAAGTGTGTGACATCAAGAATTGTCACCCTCGAAGATATTAGAGAAATGATCAGGAGAATCAACCATGAAGAGATTACAAATGAAATAAGCTCTGATCGTGCTATACAATACCGCGCAATCTTTTTGATGGGAGCTTTTACTGGTCAGAGAATAGAAGCTACCATGTCTAAACTTACAGTCGGAGAAGTGAGGAAAGCTTTGGAGGTGGATAAACCATGTATGTCAATTCCTTCGGATAAGGACAAGATCAAGATGGCACACTATGTACCACTTCATCCCAATATTATCGGACCGTTAAAGATTCTTATTGAAGGAAGAAATGATGATGAACTCCTCTTCAGTTATCATTCAATCAATATGTGGATCAAACACAAAAAGTTCCCGTTGAGTAGGTGTGAACACCATTTCGTATTAGGTGATCTTCGGAAATTTGCAGAACAACATGGTGATGCCATTTGTTGGAATGATTCTAACCGGTCCTATATTCTTACACATGGCGTATCAGGAGTTTAATGGGCTCATTACAAATCACCCCTTCCCGAGTATGTATATGATGTGTATATGCAGGCATGGGATGGTGTAACCATTGATCCCAACAATCTATGATGAAACATCAATATCTAGAGCAAATGCAAATCACCGATATATTATCTTCCCATATATAGATATACTTTTAAACCAAGGATATTTTTTATGATTCCTATCGAAGGAGAACTTGAAGGGAAGATTGAAGGAGACTGTACCGTGCAGAACAAAGCAATCATCCATGGAATGATAGTAGGTGATGTTATCATCCCTCCTAATTCAACGCTAATACTCCATGGAATGGTAACTAATGATCTGTATTTGAAACAAGATTCAAATGTGGAATTGTATGGAACTGTTAGTAATAACGTATACAATACAGGGGGTAACTTGAGTGTATACGGAATGATATCTGGGAAATTAGTAAAAGAAGGTGGAAATACCACTATTCATGATGGTGCCTTAATTAATGAAATTTAAAGAGATACTATCACAATATTGAGATTCACCACATTGTCTAGGTTGTCTAAGTAATTTGATATAACCACCAGTATTGTATTAATAATATTATACACTTGTATGACATTGCTTAGACATCAAAGGCATTTGAGAACCCATCTTTTCAAATGTCGAATTAAAGTGAATTCATAATAATCCATGACTCAATGCGATTCAATATCAAATTTAATGATTTTTCCAGGCTATCATGAATCTTACAGTCAGAATAATTATCAAACCCTATAAACAGCATAAGGGTTCCCATTATCAACTTGAATAACATCAAGAGATGATTTTCGAATTGCATTCTCAATAATCTCGATTGGAGTTAAACCATAAAACTTGCTCCAATCTACATCATTTCTACTATTAATTTGGACTTGTTTAAGCGTAGAACGATATAATGAAAATATCTGAGTGTTCTGGATCATCACATAGTACTCCCAATTGACAATAGATTCAGGTCTCATTAATCCTTCAGAAGTAGTATATCGAATCAATTGAGATGTTGATGGCACCTCCCATGATATTACAGGGTACAAACGAACATCCCCTACTTTAAGAGGAGGAGAATAACAAATGACTTTATCTATATTCCACAATGTTCTTAATTCATCTCTAATAGATGTATCAATGACTATACCAAACCATTTCTGATTATCAGCAAGAATAAATCCATCAACGATAGCTTTACCAAAAACAATATTTTCATCATTGGAGAAATCCACATCACCTTTTGTAATCGCACCACGAATTGGAAATGATTTCTCAATTCCTTGTTCAAGTAGAGCTTTTGAAAACCTACATAACTTAATAAGTTCCATCGGTTTTTCATCGACAACAACGACTATAGAATCAGATATTAATCGAAAAAAGCGAATATCATGGATTCTGATAAGCTCCTTGATCAAATCAATCCATTGATGAACTCTATTACTCTGATCAGTAAGAGTTAGGTTTTGAATAATGTTTTTGAATCCTGAAACATCTCCGACAAAAGTATACATCAATGATTAATTGGAAAAGTGTTGTATTAAGAAGATCTAAATATTTATGTAATAGATAGTCTCCCGCCTACAATAGGCGAAGGTTTTACAATTGTTTTAAAATTGATGATCACCTGATATTATTGTCTAAGATGTCTACTCATTTCATACAAGATAACATTATGTAAAATATATAAAGATGAATTTATGCATTATGCTTAGACAAGTCAGATCAAACCATTTGATTACATCATTTCACGGCTTTTTCTATGATCCTAACCTCGTCTTCAGTCAGTTCATAAAGATCATAAACTAGTACATCTATTGCTTTATCAGTTCCTTCTATTTGTCGTTGAATTAGGTCTTTTTCATTAGAAAGTCGAGATAGAGATAATTGTTTATTCAGATCTAGCATCCGGGTTACTAGAGCAACCATTTTTTCATGATATTCAATATCTTGAGGGTTATTAAAATCAATATGTCGGATAGGAAGTTTTTTTAGATCACCCACACTTAAACGAGGAAATGCAGACGAAACAAGTTTGTTAGAGATTAACGGATAAATAATTGAGATTAATTTAGAATTCAATATCCCCAATATATATTTCATGGAAACTTGAGTATCATCTGAAGGATTTACATTAAGGATTGTTTTATAATTGCAATAGGTTTCTTCTTCATAACATGCTTGAATCACATAAGGAGGTTTGTTAGTAATTTCCCTAATTAAAATTCTCGGTCCAGTTAGCCAATCTATTGTCCGATAATCATGTAACCACGGACCGTAACGTATCCATGAACCTCTTGTTTTAGTGATTTGATATCTCTGGATATCATTTCCTGCCAGTTCTGGGAGGTATTCATCATTTAACTTAATATCCGAATGAAACACTCGTTTCTCAATTTCATCTTTAGTATGTTTTGATAAATTATACGCTTGACAACCCAGGGAGGCACGTGCTATGACACTCAAGGGTGGAAATTTCGTCAATAAGGTCTTGATAATTTCCCCTTTCTTTCCTAGCAACCTCGTTTCGAATTGATAATCAGCATTACTATCCCATTCACCTTGATTACATTCATATTTTGGAGACTCATCGATCTCAGTGGAGGATGATACATTTTCAATTACCTTTACTTTGATTACATTTTCAATATGGGGTTCACCCTTCTGCAATAGTATCAATGCTGTGAAGACTTTTGCTTTTTCAAAAACATAGTGACCAAAAACCGTGACTTCATTAATATTGGAATAGTCAAGGATGTACTTCCTGAGTTTACTCGTATACTTTTCTGTGAGCCATTGATTAGGTACAATATACCCGAGTATTCCATCATTTCTTAATAATAATAGGCCCTTTTCTATGAATAGGTGATATAAATCTACTTTATACTGGGACACCACATATTGTTTTAAATAATTAGCTTCAATATCAGTATGAGTATCTTTCGTAATTATGACGTAAGGGGGATTCCCAATAACTACATCAAATCCCCCACCTTCCATTATTGATTCAAATTCTCGATCCCAATCGAAGGGGTTAATAGATCTGAGTATATCTGAATCAAGGGATGAATCCATGAGGATATCAGCATTGAGAAGAGAATTACCGCATCTGATATTCTGATCCAATGATGGAAGTACTCTACCAGTCACCAGTTTCTTTTGTCCAATACGTTCTCCTGATTCTCCTTCAAGCACTTTTAAAAGCAGAGACAGCTTGGTTACTTCTACTGCTTGGGTATCAATATCAACACCATAGATATTATTCAAAAGGATACGCTTTTTCTCGGATGTAGTAAGATGCCAATCTGTATCAGTCATCTTATAAACCGGAAGAGGATGTTCATTTCCTGATTTCTTTCCTTTTCTTTTACCAGTAATTACATTCACAATAGGAATAAGGTCTTGAACTTCTCGATCAGTAGATCTCTTACCCTCAAGAAGCAAAGGAGCAAGGTTTTCGGTGTACCATCGTTTATGCCAATCAAGTAAAAATTGATACGCTCCAATCAGGAAAGAACCAGAACCACAAGCAGGATCAAGAATATGAATATCAGATACTTCCTTTGGTGTTTTTCCTTCAACTAATGTACCCACTGCCTTCTCTACAATATAATCAACGATATAAGTAGGTGTATAGAAAACACCACCGGCTTTCTTTACCTCTGGTTTATCCTCAACCTTAGCATGATGGTCAGGGGTAAGTCTGATAACCTTACCTAAAAACTGTTCATATACTTGTCCAAGGATGACAGCAGGAATCTCTGAAAAGACATAAGGAGTAGGCCAATAAAGATGTTTTATGATTTCCTTGAGTGGGGCATCATCTATTACAAGTGAAAGGGTAAGAGTGTCATGTGTTCCTTTTCCATCTTCATCAGAGAAATGAAATAGACCTGAATTATATTTAGCATCAGCATTCTTAAAAAGGGAAATCAGGCTTTGATAGTGACTGATATTCTCCACCGCTTTTCCTAACTGCCCGAATGGTTCAATTCCTCTATCTTCACAGATACGGAGAAAAAGAATACGATCAATTGTCATCTGAACTGCTAAATTGAGTTCTGGTTGAGTGAGATCCTTATTTCGGAGAGCAATATTTCTAGCTAGGATCTCTCTCCAGCCTTCAATTTCAGTAAGAAAATCTTTGTCAAGACCTTGTGTTCCCTGTTGTTTTTTACCTGAAGTTAGATTTTCAGTATATCGACGGATTGACCCATGTTGAATAGCATCCTTACTGAATAGTGCAGCAATTTCATCCCATTTTTCTTCATATTGATTAAAAGTGAAATAGAGAAGACGACGGGTAGATGCCTTTTCAGAAAGAGATGGTTTTACTGTAACGTCATAGACTGAGAACTCCTCAAAGTCAGTCAGTATTGATACCTTAAGTTGAGCAGAATACCCATAACGACGGACCTGAAATGCGGGTTCAGAACTCTCTTTAAGGTTTACATACGGTTTCTTTGCTTCTACAAAAAAGATCCTCCGTCCTCCGATCCTAAACGAGTAATCTGGAGCACGAGATGATTCACCCACACGTACTGCATCTTCATGAATTACATCTTTGAATTCTTCATCTAGACCTGCTTCATTATCAATGTCCCATCCAAGGGATTTGAAGAAGGGATCAATAAATTCACGCCTAACAGACGTTTCATTATACTCAGGAGATTTATATTGACTATAGTTCTGAGAAAATTTGTTAACCAGATCCTTTACGATCTGAGGGCAAGTCATATGATTGAGATATGAGGGGATTGAGAGATATAATCATCGAAGTTGTTCCCCAATTTATAAGATCTAAACAATGAGGGTAACTGAATCATCAATCAATAGAAATCGATGTATCAATCATCTGATTTGTATCTAAATTGAAGTCTATTTCTAAATTTAAATTCAGGATGAAGATATTCTAATCTCATATATTGGAAAAATCAATCCTATATATGGTAATAATGATACATACAAAGAGTGCTATAGAATCTGTCAAAGATGATTTCCTTATTCATAAATTGATGGTCATTCCTGTTGATTACAAAGATATGGGCAAGAATATCAGTCCATATGACTTTTACTTCTGTGAATCACCTGAAGAAGCGACATCAAACATTCAAACTTTATTAGGAATGATCAGTGTAGGATCATACTTTGCTGTAAAAATCGACCCTGATTCAAATATTGCAGTATTACGAATCATCGAAGAAGAAGGAGGGAATGAATCATTAAAGGGTATTGAAAGTAAATACGGGACTTTACCAAGAACTGCAATCGTTAAAACACCTGTAGGATATGATCATTTCTTTAAAGGTGATACTGAATGGTTAAGATCTCAAACATCGTCAATACAATCCACATATTTTGAATTTACAGGTCATGCCCACCCTGATCAATTAGAGAAGTATTTACAAGAGATGGTAATTGAAAAACCATATTATCGTGGTCATGAATTGAAACAAATAGAAATCGCTCCAGGTATCAACCTCATTCTTGATGGATTCGTGATCATCCCTCCATCCCAATGGTACGATTGGTATTCGAAAATGTCATTGAAGAGCATTCCACGCTTCCCTAATGAGATTATCATGATTTAAAGTATTGATTTAGTCACATCTAAAGACAAAGATGAACTATACTGTCTAACTTGTCTGACCTAATTATTATAAATTTAATAATATAATATTTTAAATATATATCTTATTCAAATAAGGTTAGACATGTCAGACGAAATTCATTTTCTGATAACAAACCAAGCATCAATAAATTTCTGACTATTGATTGGGCTATTCATTAGTCGATTCAACCTGTTCACTTTCCTCTCTAATGTATCCATCCGATCAATTAATTTCACCAGTTTAGTCTTTGTCATCCGTTCACCGATTATTCATTAAAAATTTGAGATATTATCGCTTTGTCAATTTCTCGCACCAATTGTTCTATCTTTTCCATACGAGATTCTAGCATACTCATCCTTTCTTGATTCACTCTTAATTCTTCAATCTTGATAATCTGTCGAGTCAACGCAATGAATTCCTTTTGATTTTTACTATTCAATGCCCTAATCTTTAATTGTTCTAGTACCAAATTCATATTTTTCCCTCATCAATTTAGAATTAAATTATCTTCATAACAATATCCTCAAAAACCCGGTTTCATATATTACCTTAAATCAGCTTTTCCATTACTTAATTCAAGAAACTTATGCCTACTTCGGCTTAACATCTGCCTCAATTAATATTAATTCAGATCCAAACCCGTTAGTCAGTTATTGATCTATTAACCCGGCAAATTTTATTCTCCCGATATATATTATACACATTTTATCCACAAGCCGCGCACACAAGTATACACATAGTATACACAAAAAATAAGTAATAGTCTTTACACACATTATACATATGAGAGGTAGGTTCAATATTACACTTAGTAAAGCGATCAATGATCAGTTAGATCAATATGCATCAGATCATGACACAACCCGCAGTGCTGTTATTGAAGCAGCTTTAATGGAGTACCTGAAAGTGGGAGGCATTACACAATTAATACACAATAATGATCTTCGTACTGAAGTGGATGATCTCACTCATAGGATGAAGATAATTGAAGAACAGATCACACAGTTATTACCCTCACCACAAATAGAAGGTATTAATCAAACGACGGAAAACCCCAAGCCAGGTTTAGAAGGGAAGCAGAACTCTAATAACGACCCTACAACGAATCACAAGGAATGGTATAGGCAGGTTGAAGTTGTTGAGATGATGCCTTCTTCGATGAATATCAACACTCGAAAAGCAAAGGTTTCCAAAGCAGTTTCAAGCGGTGAACTCAAAACTAATAACAAGAAAGGTAGTGAATGTTTGATTAAGGGTTCATCAATTACTGAATGGATTCAGAGACTACATGAATAAATATCACAATTGGTTCAGACAGGAATGTCTTCCATACCTACCCAAAAATGAAAATAGGACCGTATATAGTCAAGTATATAATAAAACTTATAATAACTGATCGGTCAGGTCAGACACTGCTTGATCATTAAGGACCCATCCCTTAATGACATACACCCTCCTCCCATCGATAGAGATTCGATCACTCTCTATTCCAAATCTTGTTAAATCCTTATAAAATACAGGCTTATCCCAACATCTCCATCCTATTTGCTGACAGACAGCTCTATAAACTTCATAGAGAATATCCTTGTTTATTGATCCAGTAGAGTCCTTAACCATATATTTAGAAACAAACTCTCGATATAGTGGAGTATACCGCATTAGCCAAAGAATCTCGTTTGTTTCATCTCTTTCTATCTCACGAAGACCAGAATGATAAATACTTATCATCGATGAAATAGCGAGATTGAGGAGGGCAGATTTATTCTTCTCTGTAAAGAGATCATGTTTAAAACGTGGATTGACACTAAACACACCTTGAAACTCTAAAATTATCCATCGGTCAAGAAATTGATAATCAATGTTTCTCCGGTCAAGACTTGGAGGTTTATTACATGCCATTATGTAAACTGGATTTGCGATCCCTACATAGGGTCGGCAGTATTTCCTGTTGATATCATGCCTTGAAGTTCCTGTAAGTTCCTTAAACTTTTCAGACTGCTTTAATTGTATTGAGGAAGCATCATCTGATAGATTCAAAGCTTTTCCTTCAAGTGAGGAGGTTGCAAATGGACTCCCCACCAATTGTCCAATTGACACTTTACTTATTAGTGAATCTCCAAAAAACGAATCAAGTAAGTCAATACAAGTTGATTTACCTGCATTACCATCTCCAAGAAACAGGTATGATTTTTTATACACATTTCCTTGCATCTGTAAAAACACCTGACCGATTATTTGAGGAACAATGAATCCCTGTTCACCTAACCAATCATAGATCACCTGTTCTATAAAGGAATCATCGGCATCAGGATCATATATCACGGGTAACTTGTAGGTGAACATAAATTGAGGCTCATAGTCGATCAATCGTACTGTTTTATTATCAAAATCTACAGAAATCACCCCATTTTCTACCGGAATTAGACCCTTGTACTGATTGAACGGGTATTCCACAAACAATCCTTCAGACAATAGGTTTTCCAACACTTCTGATTTGGGATGCTTCAGAGCATTACAATTGATTCCAACCTGTCGAGCTTGATCAATCATATACTTAATTTCTTGACCAATTTCTCCTTTATCGAGAACATATATCCCGTTTTGATAAAGGTATACCTTATTTCCAAATGAGATAGTATTGAATTTCACATGGATTTGGTATGCAATCCGGTCATATGCAATTCGGTTGATTCTTCCATCAAAAACTACATATGATGGATATTTTCGAATTACCAAATCAGTACATGAGTCACATTCCATATTATCATCGGATGAATCAGACATATCTGTTTCTCCCAACTAGATCAATTATCCAGTTTTTCGATGATGCAATGTTCAATATTCTTTTCAATATCATATTTTTACCTCAATTTTGAGGATGAATTGCGTTAAAACAAAGTTGGAGAGATAATTTCCTCACATATGCAATTGGATGAAATCCAGTGATTAGAATTAATCGTTTCAACCCTGTTCTTAACAATAGAAGATAATCATCACACATGTAAATATATATATATATATTTACATAAGATAAGAGAAAACTAGATTGTGTTTCCACATTTAACCCAAGATTTCACTTAATTTACGGAAAGGTGAGATTGTAATGAAAAGAAACCAAATTGACATGATATCATGGATTATGCAGAAAATAAAAAAAGGCATGATTTTTCTTGGAAATGAAGTGATCGCGCAAAACCCATCCTCAGTATGGATATCATTCAATATGTTAATGAGAGTTACAATATATTTATATGCCATAACGTAGTTGTAAAACAATATGGAAATCATTCATGAAGGAATAGCAGGATTACTTAAATCAAGACCGGGCTATCATTATCCAAATTTTAGATTACCAAGAGATTATCAGAATCTGATTGGTGAAGAGTATAAGATTTTTACAACTTCATTTAAAGGAGCACAAGCATTCCTTTTAGTATTCCCCGATATTCCTTCAAGTGATAAAGAAAGTTTTACAATTGGTTGTAAAACTGAAGGTGATCCCAAACTCGACATGATCGAGAAGTCTCTAAATGAAATTAAGGATTTATTAACATCAAATAACAATCCAGAGATAAACAACGATTCAAAAGAAGAATGGGCCCAGCCGGATTCGAACCGGCGACCTCCGCCGTGTAAAGGCGGTGTCATAACCACCTAGACCATAGGCCCGTTGAGCCTTACAAGGTATACTTAAGACAATATAAGCATTACCAATTGTCTCTTACCCGGCAAACTGGTGATACACGTGCACATTAAATAATCCGGAAGCCATGTACCGCTGCCGATCTTCAACCATCATCTCCGGACTGTCAATTGACGTCCCAAAATTCACCAAAGCCCATCCCCTGGCCATTGACGGAGTCGGGACAGGAGTAGGAGCTACTGATACGATATAGGAACCTGACGCTGAAAAACCTGCTGGAATCGGCATTGCTATCATATTACCAGGTTCAGTAACATTGGCACTACTGACAGATACCTTACTGGTAACTACTGTATCAGAAGAAACATTAGCAGTTGGCATAGGGGAATCATCAGGATAATCGAATAGCAACAGAATATTCCTGGTCGGAATTATCTCATCTGGTGATCCGGATACCTGTGGTGGTATCATTATCACCGGAAGTATCAGAAAAACAACCAGTACAGGAATCAGACTTTTTGCTATTGAACGCATGCTCCCCCTGCATGCTGCATCCCAGGGCATGTGTCCGGTGTGCAACCCCACCTGCCACACCGGAGTTATGCCCGGTACTTAATACATTCGCGGCATAAAAGAAATACTCTCTGGTTTATTTATGCATTTGAACGAAACGAGAGAATATCCTTACCATGAATCAGCCAGGACCTCCCAACTTTTCTGGCAGGTATCTTTTTCTCCTTAATATATTTCCGCATCGTAGAGACTGAAATCCCAAGAGCTACTGATGCTTCAGTCTGTGAATACTCCTTGTCAACTCGTATTGTCATAGATCCCATCTCCATGGCATCCATAACCGGAGCAACCGGACGTCTCTGAACTTTTACCAGTGCATCATCTGAAAGACCGGCAACTGACGGAAGATCGGTATCTATCACTCCCGCATCAGCAGACATCAAGACCGGGCTGGTGAGTGACATAATATCAGAGACTGAAGTTCCAAGCACCGTCTGTACTGCAGCAGATTTGTGTATAGTACCCTCTAGAATTGTTACCCTACGCTGAAGTTCTGCAATAAGACCACCCTGTTTTGTAACAGTCTGGGAGAGAAGCATGACTCCGGATATCTCCCCACCATCTTCAGGTATTGTAAGGGTCTCTGGAAATACTGGTGCAGTTCCCTGCCTTACCGTTGCAAGATATGATGAAACAATAGTGCGTATGAGTGCTGAAAGGGTTGTATTTTGTTTTTCTGCAATTTCCAGCAGTTCATTTATATGTTCCTCTTCAAGAGATAACGTCAAATCCTTTCTCATATTTATCGGGAGTTTATTAGTCCCGTACACCTCCACGAATACGCGACAAAATATGAGTGATACAGGAATATGGTTTTACCGATAATCCCATCAAAAATCTGATTATGAGAAGTGGCATCCAAAGAACCATAAACCTCTATAATCATGAAATCAGAACGGCCAAAAAGACCTATCTTTCATGAAATCAACATGATATATAGACATGATTCAATCTACCGGCCAGATGCCGGACGCCATCATCTTTGATCTTGATAACACCCTTTGCACCTTTACCGATGCAAAGCACGCCGCATGCAGGGCAGTAATCGAATATTTAGGCATAGGGGATGCAGAAGAACTCTTTCGTTATTTTTTAAGACCGGACCATGGATTTGAAGATCCCCGGCATATTCATGATTATATACATGATCTCGGAGTTTTCACCCCTGAAATGGCATCATATCTGACAAACTTGTTTGATGAAATTAAACTGGCCCACATTAATCCTTACCCGGGCGTAATTCAGGGTCTTATTGCGATTTTTGAAAAGGGTATTTCCATGGCTATTGTTACCGATGCAGCATCCGGGCAGGCCATAAAAAGAATTGAAAGATGCGGATTGTCTGATTTTTTTAGAATACTTGTAACTCCGGATATATCTGGAAAAAGAAAACCTGACCATTATCCGTTCCTATATGCAATAAACAGGCTGCAAACTGCTGCCTCAAATATCTGGCTGGTCGGTGACTCCATAAGAAGAGAAATCACACCAGGAATCGAATTAGGATACACAACCGTTTATGCACGGTACGGGGACTGGACCAACACATACAACGGTGAAAAACCGACCTATGCCATTGACAGTTTTCCGGAACTTCTGCCTCTCCTTGGTATTAGTCCCTGATTATACCAGGTGATCACCAACGTGATAAGTGTCCGGTAGGAACAAAATCTCAAACCGTGCCCCCTGGCCCGGAATTCCAACTTCAGTAATTTTAGCACCGGTAACATCAAGAATTTCTGCTGCAAGATAGAGCCCGTATCCTTTCCTGTCTGCATAATTGCGTGAAAAGATACGTTCCCTGCAATCAGGTAGAACACCCGGGCCGTTGTCTTCAATTGCAAAGACCAGCCCTTCCGGAGTAACCATAAACGAGAACCGTATCGTTACACCATTTCCTCCGAATTTTATACTATTCCTTACAATCTCCAGTATTACCTGGTCAAAAAGCCGGTCAACAAATAAAAAGAGATCGTTTAGTTCAACTTCAAAATTTATCAGCCCATCAAATTCACGACGGTTTAAAATCCGGAGAATAGCAGGGGTAGCTTCAATAAAAGTGGGGGGTCGGTTACCAAGATCCTGGTAGCATTGGGTAAGAGTATTTACCCGTCTCACCTTTTCACTAAGATCCTTGCATTTTTTAATCAGGAGAAGAACTTCCTCATCTGTTACGAGTTCACCCATGATATCCAGGTAACCGGATAAACCCATAACAAGATTCACAATATCATGACGGATAATACTGTTAAAAAAGTTTAATTTTTCATTTGCTTTACGGATAGCCCGCTCAGAGAGAATACTTTCACGAATACGTGGATCTGTGGAGTCTGGTTTTTTTGTTGATTGTCCAGACCAAATGATGATAAAGTGGTTTTGCCTTATACGGCAAATCAGTCCCACCCATCCCCGTTCAGCTCCAGGGATTACCAAATGAACAGGTCTGTTTTCTCCCAGAGACAAATCCTCTGCATCCCGGATGATAGTATGCAGGAGAAAGGAGATATCCGGAGGAAAAACTGAACAATCATCGTTTTCCAAGTTGTTAATTGAATATTCTTTTCCAATTTCAGGAAGATGAAAAACCAGGGCATCGTCCTCCCTTCTGATAATCCAGGAGACACCTGGCATAAGCAATCCCTCCCATGAATGCTGTAAAACACCTGGTTTGTCGTCTTCCATGATGTACCTGATCTTAAGCATCTTCCGGATTTGCTTTATAGGTTATGATATGCTCTCAAACAGTTTCTGTTACCAGAATTCAGATACTGCATAGTAATAATCCCCCTGGTAATATATTCCCACTCCAAACCGGTCAGATCCGGAATCAAGAATATTTCCACGATGTCCAAAACTCTTCATCCATCCATCAATAAGTGCACCCGCTATCGCACTGGCATTAGTTGGATCCACAAAGCCGGCTCCGATAACATTACCTGTACCAATATAAGCAAGGTTTTCTGCTATACCAATTCTGACACCCCCCTCTATCTCTTTCGTTGTAGGATATCCTGCAATTTCTGCCCGCTCTGCCGGGCCGTTGCCTGAAGAATCTGTATGCGACAAAAACCGTGAACCAGATATCTTTTTTGCATACTGCTCAGCAATTTCTGCAAGTTTTTCATCCCACTCAAGAGAATGCAGCCCCTCCTTTACCCTGTTCTCATTAGTAAGGTCACGAATAATGGATACAATATCCTGCTCTAAAACCTCCTGATCAGGGAGTGAGGTAAAAGTAACAAAAACAGGCGACGCCAGACGGACTAGCGCACCCGCCCGGTCAGGCACACGGTTGTTACTCTCCGGAAGAACTCCGTAAAGACTGTACTGCCCCGGAATGGTGTCTGGACTTATGGTACCGATAAAATTAAGGGTTGTATTCTCCCCTGGTTTTATTGGATCAACAGTAACCGAAGAGATTGTAGCATTGTTACCATTATCAGAATTTTTTAAAAATAATACGACGGTTTTAACTCCGGAAGTCTGGTCACCAGCATTGTGTACAGCAACAGTCCCCTGGTATGGGTATCCGGTAAAAGCCTCTTCATCTCCGGTCAGGTTTACAATTTCCAGGACCGGCCCAGATGAAACAGCATATACCGGGTACTGGGCAGGGATACCTCCAATGCATGCACATATAACCAGCGCCAAAGTTAAAAAAACCGGATGCTTTAAGGATGGTATCATCAGCTTATACAGGTTTCACAAGAAAGAAAAATGAGTTTGTGGTTGCCGGAGCGTGGATTACATTTCATCCGGTTCGATGTCATCAAACTCAATATCTAAAAATTCATTGTCTTCTGACATATCATCATCCATCATATCCTCTGATAAGGGAAGTTCGATGTCTGATAATCCATCTTCTGAAAGACCTCCCCCATTATCTTCGACAATAGTATCAGATGGAGTAGATTCCTCATCAGAAAAATCATCGATGGAACCAGTGAGATCAGATTCGGCCATTTCCGGTTCAAGGTCTCCGTCAAAGTCAGGAAGGGCATCTGAACCAGCATCAGGGCTCATCTCATCACCACTCTCTTCAAAGGACCCAAGGTCTTCATCACCATGACCAGGAAGACCGGGTTCTCCACCTTCATCAAGAGAACCAAGGTCTTCATCACCAAGACCGGGAAGACCGGGTTCTCCTCCTTCATCAAAAGAACCAAGGTCTTCATCACCATGACCGGGAAGACCGGGTTCTCCACCTTCATCAAAAGAACCAAGGTCTTCATCACCAAGACCGGGAAGACCGGGTTCTCCTCCGGTTTCTTCACCAAAGATATCACCTTCTCCTGTTGCATCAAAGTCATCAGGAAGCGGGAGATCGCCACCGGTGTCAGATCCTGCTGTAGCTGCAGCAGCAACCCCCATCGCTGCTCCCGCTATCCCGGCTGCCTGAACTTTGGCTTTTGAAGGTGTACCGCCAGTTTTAGAAGGGACCAATGGTTCCGGAACAGGTAATCCTTCTTCTTTTCGCCTTTCTGTTACATATTCCCGGATCCTGTCCCGCAGAGGCAGATCTGATTTTGGTGAAGGAACTGAAGCAGTCTTATGGACAACTTGTTGTGTTTTTTTATCCCCTTTAGCCTTTTTTCGTCCCTGCAGGTATGGTTGAATACCATACAGCCACATCCCCATGGCTGCTGCAATCCAGATAGCAAAATAAACTGCACTGATAATATCCTTGATACCTGAAGAAAACCCGGTCATTAGGAAAAACACAAGAAGAAGAATCGCAAGAGCAATAGTAAAAGTAATTATCAGTAAATACTTCTTGTCAATCTTCATGAATGTTTCCTGCAGTATTGTAAGTAACCTGGCACATCACAGAGTACTGATACCAGATTATTCCAGTTAAGTAATTTATGTTCTCTGGTTCCTTATGCAAATTGTTGTTCATTCAGTATAATAAGTCTCTCCTCGGTCATCTCCCGTATGGCATAATATGGACCTTCTCTCCCTATTCCAGAACCTTTTACACCCCCATAGGGCATACTATCAACCCTGAAGGTAGGAATGTCGCCAATAACAACCGCACCGCATTGAAGATGGTTAGCAGCATACAGGGCATGATTCACATCTTTTGTAAAAACACCGGCTTGAAGCCCGAACGGTGAGTCATTCACCATTAAAACTGCTTCATGAAATGTCCTATACGGCGTAATTGTCAGAATCGGGGCAAAAACTTCTTCGCAATTCACAGACATCAGGGGACTAGTATTCGTGAGAACTGTAGGAGTTAATATTCCTTCATTACAGGCTCCTCCACAAAGAACAGATGCCCCCTGTGATACAGCATCCTGTATCCTCTTATACGCTTCAGCTGTTTTTACAGGATTAATCATCGGACCGATATCTGTTGATTGATCATTTGGATCGCCAATCTTCAGCGTTTTACACCGGGATAAAATCCGATTGATAAGGTCATCATACACCACATGGTGAGCAAACACCCGCTGAACAGAGATGCACACCTGTCCTGCGTGTGAAAATGCGCCTTCCACGATTCTGGATGAGGCAATGTTCAGGTCTGTATCTTCATCCACGATAACTGCCGCATTTCCTCCAAGTTCTAGAGTTATCTTCCCGGCATTTGTCGCATGGCGCAGATGCCAGCCTACTTTTGAGCTTCCGGTAAAACTCAGTGCTCCAACATCAGGATGAGATACAATAGATTCTGCAACCTCAGGCTTACAGGGGATAACACTTAGTGCTTCTTTTGGAAGACCGGCTTTTAACAATAGTTCACCAAATTTCAGGGCCGTTAACGGAGTTGCAGAAGATGGTTTTATGATACATGAATTTCCTGCTGCTATTGCAGGCCCGGCCTTGTGACAAATCTGGTTTAAAGGAAGGTTGAAAGGAGTTATCGCAACAACAATCCCGACAGGAACACGGATAGAAAATGCCAGCCGTCCCCGACCAGCCGGGTATCCATCCATCGGAACCATGGATCCGGATATCCGTCTGGCTTCTTCAGCCGATATAGAAATAGTAGTCGCAGCCCTGGCAACTTCTGCAGCTGCATATTTTCTTGCTTTTCCCCCTTCTCGGATTATAATTTCCACAAGTTTTTCGGATTCTTCCTGGATTAGACCAGCTAGCCGGTGTAGTATTGCTGATCGTTCATGAGCTGCAAGGCTGGCCATACGGTGTGCACCTGTCTGTGCAATCCGGACCGCCTCTTTCGCCTCAAAAAAATCAGCCATGCACACACTACCGCAGGACAGTCCGGTATATGGATTAAAAACCTCGTGAACTGTTTTTGTGTGAATATATTCTCCGCCAAGAATGAGGGGGTGTGGAACCATAATGTACCTGGATTTATTATAAATAAAATATCCATCACATTATCTTGCTAACTGCATTGACCATTATTCCGGCAACAAGGCCAAGAAATACCGTAAAGAGGGAGATTTGAACCGCTGTCTTCAATCCCTGTTCCCGGTACAACACGGCAATTGTTGAGATACAAGGCACAAAAAGGGTGCTGACCAGTGCAAATATGTAGAGCTGAAGACCGGTCATGACCGTTGTCAGGTCAGCAGTTCCTGCGAGAATTATCAGAGTTTCAAATGCCATCTCTTTTCTTAAAATACCAAACAGAAGTGAAGTGGATGCAAATGACGGGAGACCAAGAAGTCCTTCCATGAAAGGAGCGGTATAATGCTCGATAACATCCATTATTCCATAGAACCCAAGAAGACCAAGAATAATACTGCTCACTATTAACAGTGGCATGGCAATGACCAGAAATTCTTTAATATGAATCCATGCCCGGGTGAGAACCATTCCTGGTGAAGGAACCCGGAGAGGTGGAACCTCAAGGACCATTCCGATCTGGCTGCCGGGGGTAATCCGTGACAGAACTATGCCAGTGAACAGGATGAGGACAAATAAGATAAGATATATTGATAGCGCTGCGTAAATACCGACAAATACCGCAACAATCCCGGCAATTATTACTGTTCGTGCTGAACAGGGCACCATGGTTATCAGGAATGCGGCAATATGACGTTCCCGTTTTGTTCCTATCTGGCGTATTGCCATGATAGCCGGGACATTACAACCAAGACCTAGTACCATAGGAATAATCGCCTGCCCGTGCAGACCAAAGCGGTGCATGATCCGGTCAGCAAGAAAAGCAATTCTGCTCATGTATCCTGTGTCTTCCACCAGGGACATCAGGAGATAAAAGATAAAGACAAATGGAAAAGCAATACCAATACCAGCCTGTATTGCTATGAAAAAAGAAAAGAGCAGTTCATAAACAAGAGGATCAAGATGTGCCTCCTCTAGTGGATTGATAAGTAACATGTCAAAGGCATCGACGATGATCTCTTCAAAGAACGATCCTAAAAAAAAAACACAGAGTAGCAATGATACCAGGACAAAGACCATGATGGGAACTCCGGGGAAGGGTCTGAGCAGCCATCGATCAATTCCGCGCGATTCCGGGGAAGAGGTCCTGGTAACAATCTGGTGACTTAATTCAGCCGCCGCATGATGCCTGTTTCCTGCCAGTATCCGGGAGATCGGCATCCGATGTTCTTCTTCTATCTCTCTGGCAATCGTAGCAGCAGATTCAACCAGGCTGGTATCTGTACCGGTTCCCTGCAATGCAAGAAGAGATGATATCCGGTCAGACCCGGAGAGGCGGGTGAGGGTCCGGATTGCTGCCTCAATATGCTGATCATACAAGATCCTGAATTTTCCAACTGATGCTTTTTCTAGTGCCAGGGGAATTATTTCAGGCAGGTTTTTCCCAATCGTTGCAGCAGTGAGAAGCGCGGGAACACCACACAACTCTTCAAACTTTGCTGTGTCAATTACTATTCCCCGATCCTCTGCTTCATCAGCCATATTCAGGACTACAATCAGGGGAACCTGGTGTTCTAAAACCTGAAGCATCAGGTATAAATTCCGTTCAAGATGGGTTGCATCCAGAACCAGTACCAGGACGTCAAATGATCGTGAGATGATCATCTCCCGGACCAGCCGTTCTTCATCACTCTCGCCGTCGAGGGAATATATACCAGGTAAATCGGTGATTTCAACCGGAACATGCCTGATGCATGAGATACCGGATAAAATATCCACCGTAGTTCCGGGATAATTGCTAACTTCAACCCCTATACCGGTAAGATGGGAGAAGATCAGTGATTTCCCCACATTTGGATTTCCGATAAGGCCGATTCTCACCTATCCACCCCAACAAGCACAGAGCGGGCAATCTCGGGACTAATGGCTATATCACAGTCTTTTACTCTGATTAGCAGGGTGTCGGCCATCCGCTCCATTACACGTATGTGTTCGCCCGGAACCAGCCCAAGATCAGCGAGGCGAAGTTCTCTCCTGCACCCTCGTATTGCTTCTATTACCAGGTCTTCACCCGGAGGGCAGTCTGTCAGTGTTCTGCATGAATGGTGACGATGATGAATCCGACAGGGGCCCGGGCACTCTCTTGTTGTTTTAAGAAATGAACGAAGCCTGTTTATGGTATTTTCAGACGTGTGATGTTCCATCGTGCACGCCTCTTCATGAGCCGTTTCATGATCCATTCCAAGCATCTCCTTTAGAAATGTTTCAAGAACATGATGCCTGCGCATGACCGTTGCGGCTAAAGTATAACCCTGGTCGGTAAGAGTATATATCCCATCACCAGTTACCTGAACATCACCCATCAAAACCAGTTCATCAAGGATATTCATGATTTTATGAACAGGAAAACGAGTCTGATCTGCCAGATCATCTGCCTTAGAACCATGCCCGCTTCTTTCATAGACACGCATTAAGGTAAGAATGGTGTCTTCCCGTTCAACAGTATCCATTGTGGAATATAATTAGCCATAAAACCGTTTAATATACACGATTCAGGTCATCTGAATCAGTGAACATACCAGTAAAAACATCCTGGGAACTTTTTTTGTGTACCAGGACGAATTTGCACAAGATGAATGGTAATCAGTCTCTTCCCGGTTTTTTATTTTCATCGATCCTGCGAAGGACCAAGATCATTGCAACCATCGGTCCTGCATCCAGTAATCCCCACGTACTCAGGCAGATGATCCTATCAGGCATGGATATCGCCCGTCTGAATCTCTCGCATGGAGATGAACCATCGCACCGTGAGGCAGTATCCAGTATCCGCTCAGTTGCTGAAGATATAAACCGCAGCATTGCAATTCTTGTTGATATACCCGGCCCAAAACTCCGGGTTCAGGCCGGATCACATCCCCGTGAAGTCAGAACAGGAGATACAATCCAGATAAGCACAGACATGGAAATATCCGGGGCAGTTCATGTCTATCCTGACGACTGTGTTCCGATAGTCTGTCCGGGAGACATAATCCTTGTGGGTGATGGTGCCGTAACAATGCAGGTCATCAAACCAGGTCCGACGATGCTTACCACCGTTATATCCGGGGGCATTATCCGGGGAGGCATGGGTGTTGTCATACCTGGCAGACGACCTGACATTCCCTATACCAGTCCTCTGTTTAGAAAATCATTGAAACTTGGAATAGAATTAAAACCAGATTTCATCGCCCTTTCATTTGTCAGTTCTGCCCGGGATATCAGGGATGCCCGCGAACTTCTCTTGAACCAGGGATCAGAAAACATACCACTGATTGCAAAAATTGAATGTGAAAGAGCGGTAAAAGGACTGGAAGACATCGTAAATGAAGCAGACGGTGTGATGGTAGCAAGAGGGGATCTGGGAGTTGAACTAGCAATAGAACAGATTCCAAATATCCAGAAACGAATCATACGGACATGCAACATGAAAGGAATCCCTGTGATCACCGCAACTGAAATGCTTGAATCCATGGTCAACAGAGGACGACCCACCCGTGCCGAAGTAACTGATGTGGCAAATGCCATCGTAGATGGAAGTGACGCCACCATGCTCTCTGCCGAGACATCCATTGGTAAAAATCCGGCTCAGGCGGTGCATATGATGAATAAAATTGCACATGAAACTGAAAAACATCTTCCCTATCTGCGTATACTGAACGAAAAATCCGGATGGCATGATAAAAGTGTCGAGAATATTATCAGTTACCGGGCATGTTACATTGCAGAAGAACTGAATAGTCCTGCAATTGTTGCATATACAAGATCAGGACTGACTGCTGAACGAGTTTCACAATCAAGACCACGGGCACCAATTCTGGCCCTCACACCAAACCCTCAGGTTGCACGCCGGCTCCTTATCCGGTGGGGAGTCCAGCCAGTTGTAACAGAACCGATAGAATCAGCAGATGAACTCTTTGATACAGCAAAAAAAATCGCCAGACGTACCAGGATCGCTCAGTCCAAAGACCATCTGATCATAATAGCCGGTAACTTTTCAGGAAAAGAGGGGAGAACAAACATGATAAAAGTGGAAGAAATTCCCTGATTTTACTCCCCTTTAATCAAACAATAATGTCCGGTATTTCCCTGATCCACTTTCACTTTTTTGAGTTCCTGACTCTTTTTTTGCCGGAGAAGAAGATATGACCTCTTTTTTCAAAAGATCAGGTAAAACAGAAAAACTACAGGTATGCTTTTCTTCTGACCAGACTGCACATCTGTTCTGAATACATGAATTTTTATCAAAGGGACATAGTAGAATATTATCAGATTTCACAAGTCACCTTCAGTATGTTTCTTTTCCTCTATGAAAAACCACGATACCCCAAGAAGGAGCAGACTTATAACAATGACGACAAAAAACACGAGATAGTATACATCCGTAGTTGGTATTATCCATTCTTCGCTATCTATCTGTGTTGAGATCTGGGATGATGCAAGGATGAGACCGGTAATTACCGGTCCTGCAACTCCTCCCAGTGTTTGCATGCTCTGGATAATCCCTGTTGCCTGGGCAGTCTGCTCTTCTCCCGCATGTTCTAAAACTCCAATAAGGTCAGCGGTCGCTATTACTGACATCCCAAAGGAAAAAATCATCCAGGCCAGCACAAGAACGAGGACTGACAAGGGCAGGATGAAAAGCATTACACCTGAAACTGCCAGCATGAGTGATCCGACAATACAGGGAATCCTACATCCGATCAGTGGAACCATCCTTCCGGTAAGTGGTCCGGCTATCATATCGCAGAGGGTTCCCGGAACTATTACCAGCCCTACAATTTCTGCAGACAGAAAAAGACCTGTTGGAAGTCTTATCACATATGGCATCATCTGAAGCAGGAGAAAAAATGAGAACATGCAGAGAAAACCAATTACCATCAGGACAATTACCGGACGTTTATGAAGCAGACGGATATCAGCTAGCGGATACCGGGCTTTTTTCTCAATTCTAATAAAAGTCCATAGAAATATCACAGATAATACACAAAGACCAACTGCATTCAGGCTGTATCTCTCATCTTCAGGTAATGAAAAGAGAGACAATACCAGAAAAAGAAAAATGAGAAGGGATGAAAAACCAGCATAATCAAGACTTCCTCCCGGGTAATCGGATCGCGTATCCTTAATATAAAAAAATATCAGGACAAGGAGGATACCAGTTAACGGGATGAGAAACAGGTAGGTTAGCCGCCATGAAAATAACCCGGTTATCCATGAGCCAATGATAACCCCAAGAAAAGTTCCCGCCCCGTACATGGCACTGATAACACCAATACCAATATCTGCAGAAGGTTTTGTCATTTGCTCCCTGATGATCGCATATGCCAGAGGAAAGGCAGCAATGCCTGCTCCCTGAAGAGCCCGGCTAAAAAGAAGTATCCAGATATCCGGGGTATGGTAACCTACCAGAAGACCAGTCAGGTATATTGCAAGACAAATCAGGAGGAGTTTTTTATGCCCGTACCGGTCTCCCGCAGTTCCCACGAATGGCGCTGCCACTGCTCCGACCAAGAGGACTACCGGAAGTACCCATGATTCATATATACCAGGAACGGAAAATTCATGCTCTATTTCAACAAGAGCAGCAGTAAGCATGGATTCTCCTGCCATAACCAGTATTACTGTCAGTGATAACAGGAGAAGAAGGTAAAATTGTTCTTGTATCAGCTTGAGTTTCAATCCCAAAGTCCCTTTCCATATCTTTCCCAAATCAATAAAACTATACCTCGTCTCTTCTCATACATGACTATATTTTATTGTAAATTTTTATAAGTCAACCAGAAATCGGGGGGAAATATGGGAAAAGAAGCTGACGTAGCAGGAATGATGTTCAGGTGTAAGGCTGATGCTGCACTGACCATCACATACGCAGATGACCGGGCAGCAACCGTCTGTGGATATTCACCGGCTGAACTGGTGGATACAGGATTTATAACATTATCTGATCTTATTCATCCGGATGAACGGGAAAGGGTCAGATCTACAATTCAGTCAGGACTGTCTGAAAAGAGCACATTTGTCATATGGACACGTCTTCATGTAAAAGACAAATCTCCAGCGGATGGTATTATTATTGGAAGCGGATCTTTTTTAGGACCTGTTTCATTATCAGGAATTGAAGGATACATCATCAGGGTACTGGCTACACCTGAACGGGTAATTACCGGTGAACTTCCTTCACCGGATATCTGCTTGCAGCTTCTTAATCACACAGATGATGTAATCGTACTGCTTACCGAAGACGGGATAGTATCATACGTGACTCCGGCTGTTACAACAACACTTTACAGGACACAATCTGCAATTATTGGTCTTTCTTTTTCACAAATGATACAGCAATCAGATCAAAAGAGATTTGAAGAGTTCAGAATGCAGGTTCAACAGGAGGAAGAGAGCAGCGCACAATTTGGTTTTGTCATGGCTGATGGAGAATCCCGCCAGCTAATGTTGAAAATAATCAGACCTGGTGGTATTAACGGTACCATTTTGAGGGTTTCATATGATCATGAACAAACGAACGGGAAGGAAATAATAGAGACGCTGTATCACGACCTGTTCACCTTACTTCCGGTCCCGGCAATTCTCACTACCTCATCTGATATCCGTATACGGGAGATGAATCAAGCTGCCAGGGAATTTACATCACGATTAAATTTAGAACAGGATTCAGATCTGCGGGAAAGCGGCATTATTGATCCTGATACCATTGACCAGGTCAGGGAAGGTCTTGGTGCTGCCGGGCAGATTGAAAAGACAGATTATGAGGCTTTAGAAAAAGCAACCAGGATAATAGCCAGACAAATAAAGAACCCGGATGGGGATCTGATACTCTGGACACTGATGCCGGGGCATGATCAGGATGAAATGAAAGAACAGGAGATTTTTGCACCATAAAAATCCTTATATCGGGGTGTTCGAAACGATGGGCCCCTTTTAATTATAATGGTGCAGTTGTCAGAGTAGCATTTCCAGGGGAATATGACCACCCGGATATAAATCCGAACTATTATACGATACCGGATAGATTCAAGTACCATGGTTGCACTGACACAGGTAATGAAGGACGCTTTTGAAGCGGTGAAGGTATTTCCTCTTGCAACCGCCTCAAAAGCAGGTGTACCGAACGTTGCCCCCATGGGATCTGTCTTTTTAATGGACGATGAAACCATCTGGATTGGAGATAACTTTATGAAAAAAACTCTTCAAAATGTTCTTGAAAATCCTAAAGCGGCGATATATGTCTATGGAGCAGGAGCAAAAGGATGTTTCCAGATTAAGGGAGATGTGACGGTAAAAACAAGCGGGGAAGAACATGCAAAAATGAAAGCCATGATCCAGGAGAAGAAACCAAACCTTCCGGCTAAGTCACTTCTGATTTTGAATATTACCGAAGTATTTGAATGCATGCCAGGAGCTGAGGCAGGTAATAAACTGCTGTAATCCTCCATCTTTTTTAACTTTAGAATAAACAGGTACTACACCTTATGCTTGACATAGAAAACCTGCATGTAGAAGTCGGCGGAAAAGAGATCCTGCATGGGATTACTCTCCATGTTGACCCGGGCGAAACTCATGTACTGATGGGGCCGAACGGATCTGGTAAATCAACCCTGCTCATGACCATCATGGGTTTTGATGCATACAAAATTACAGCGGGAACCATCCTGTTTAACGGAACTGATGTAACCCATATGCCAGTCCACGAACGGGCACGTCTTGGTATGGGGATTATGTTCCAAAGGCCACCATCTATTCCCGGCCTGAAACTGGGGAAGATGCTTCAGGTCATTAACCATGAGAAAGAAGAGCATTTTGTTGATACTGCGATAAAAAGAATGAACATGGATGAGTTCATTGAGCGTGATATCAATATGGGATTCTCAGGCGGTGAGATAAAGAGGAGTGAAATCCTGCAGATGATGGTGCAGGGTCCCAGTTTTATCATGCTCGATGAACCTGAAAGCGGGGTGGATCTTGAGAATATTCATCTCATGGGAGAATCCATCGCCCGGCTCCTTCAAAAAAATCAGCGGTTTATTAACCGGAAAAATAGTGGTCTTGTTATCACCCACACTGGATATATCCTGGATTACCTTGAGGTAGACAAAGGACATGTGATGATCAATGGAGAATTCAAATGTCACGGAAATCCCCGGGAAATTCTTAAACTTATCAAGGAAAAAGGATACAAAGAGTGTCTGTACTGTTCTAAAATATTATAACTTTTTATGACACCTGGTCATTTCAGCCCGGGTAACCTCTCTCCTGGTGCAAGAATGCTGCTTGGTATCGCTGCAGGTGATGCATATGGAGCCCCATTTGAGAACCGGACATATATTGAAACCGCAGAGATGCTGAAAAACCAGGGCCTTATTCCGGGAAAATATACTGATGACACCCAGCAGGCCCTGGCCCTTGCTGAACTAATAGGAGCAGGAGAAGCCGTTACTCCTCGTTCAATCGCACAATTTTTTTTGAGAGCCTATGCTCGTGACCCGAGGGAGGGATACTCAGCAATGACCAGGCAGATGTTGGCATCACAGGATCCGGATGTATTTCTTGTAAGTATATCACCCGAAGAATTACATGAGAGAAAGACTGATGGTGCAGCAATGCGGGCCCTGCCATTAGGTTTTTTTACAACAAGAGACGAGGTTGTCAGAAATTCCATGATATCTGCATCAGTCACTCATGGCCATCCTGACGCTATCACTGCAACGGTTGCAGTTGCACTCATTGCCCATGAAACTTTACAAAACCGGCCTCTTGCACAGGTATGGAACAGGATCAGGGAATTAATCAAAGAAATCAACCCTGACATAATACCTTATCTGGATTCCTGTGCAATACCAGGAATCTTTGATAGAACCAGTATCCTGGAAGAATATGAAAAATATGGTGTCCCATATACTGAATCACGGATATTCATTGGATCAATACTTGCTCTCCTTGCTTCATTTGGAGCAGATCCTCACGCACTGCTTGTCCAGTCAATTCTTCTTGGGGGAGACACGGACAGTGTTGCTGCTGTGGTAGTTGGAGCATCACTTACCAGGAATGGAGATGACCTGATATGGAACCTGGTTGATGCCCTGGAAAACGGACCATATGGAAAAGATTACCTGGCAACGGTTGGAGAGAAGGTTTCTAAACGGTTTTTCTAATGTCAGAGAAAAAAGACTCCGATAATGAACAGCAGGCAGATTACCAAGGCTGCCAGTATGAGTAGTTCGTTCCTTCTTTTAACGAGAAATCCAGACGATACATGGTTTTTCTGATACCGGGTACTCTTTGTTACCGGTGTACCTGCCTTTTTCCATTGTTCAAGGTTCTTGCAGGAGTGATTAAAAGGCAGACGATGTTTTGGACAAAAAACACCTCCACAGTAATTACAGGTAAAAGCTGATCCTCCGGATATTTCTTCTCCGCAAACGTCACAATTCATGAAAAATTCCTATGTATTTTGTCGATGTTAAGAAATAGGCAGAATGCCTATCATATATCAAAAAACATCCTGATATCCTTAATCACCGGTTCATTATCTTTTAGTTTATCACCAGTAATAGTATCTGATCCAGGCATTATGGAATGTTTCTGATAATTTTTTTCAGCTTTTTCATGGTCTGTTGCATAACAGTACATACATCCATGAAGACAGGTATCGTACTGACCGATATCTTTGCTCCGGATGCACTGGCAGGCAGGACGCTGTCCATGATCCTTTCCTGCAGATTTCAGGTATAATACTAGTTCCGGGTCATCTCTGCCAATTTCAGCGAGGAGAAGATCATCAATGCACTTATTGTGCATGATATGGGGGGAATATTCGGTTTCATCTGCGCAGACTGCAAGATTGAGGTCCCATTCCTGGTTCAGACGTATAAGTCCACAGATAAACTCCTGTTTTTCTTCTTTTGTAAGTCCCCTGAAATGAAAGACCCGGGCTGATCGTTTTACTCTGGTATACTTCAACTCAACAAAGCTGAATACTAATTTTTTCGTGAACGGTGAAACACAATTACCGATGTACCGGATTCGGTTTAAAATTTCGGAAATATCAACAGTAGGTGTGAGAAGAACCGGATCAAACCTCCATATAACCCGTTCTTTACCGATTTTTTTGGAAAGACGGATAAAAGTGTCTATCCGCTCAGACAAAGGAGGCAGACCGGGTTCCAGTCCTTCTGCTTCATAATCATTGAGGGTGTACTGGAAATAGTATGATAGACCACGGATGTTCAGGAGAGAAATATCCCGAATAATCGGGGCAGGATTTTTGCTCCAGAAAACTACTGCTCTTGTCTTTTCAAATGATACATAATACGGAAGGTTTGGACTGAAACTATTTATCCAGCGGATATATCCCTTTTCCAACCGGAGAAAAAACCAGTCAGCATAAAACGCAGGAATATCTGTTGACCTGCTGGCAGAGATGATTACCGGGCATGCTGCCTGTACTACCATCCCGGTATCAGTTATCAGTGGATATTTTAATTCAGCCATCAAAGCGATGAAAACACGTATACAGGGAGATTAATACTACGCTCTGCTATACGCCCTCATACCGCATCGGTGTGTATCCGCCCATTCTGGCAAAACCAAACCGCCGGTAAAAATATTCAGTCTCAGGACCCGCAATTATTCCAATCCATCCTATTCCTGCATCTTTGCAAATGCTCATAAGTTCCCTGACAATGGCAGTTCCAATACCATTGCCCCGCCATTCTGAAAGCACTACAATATCCTGCAGATATGCATCAGATACCCCGTCTGATACCACTCTTCCCATACCTATCCATCGATCATTTTTGTCTTTTGCCACTACAAATGAAAAACTATGCTGTACGATAGTGCACAAAACGAAATCATCCCAGTATTCTTCCCACCAGTCACCTGATTGGAGAAGAAGACGCATCTCGTCAGGACGACATTCATGTACAACTTCCAGGGTGAATGGATCAGGCAGACGTATCCCTCCGGCTAAGAAAGAGAAGGTAACCGAGGTTTCCGGACTTTGGATCAGGAATAAAACCAACTCTAATGACCACCGGAATGTACCGGTTGTCACTGGATTTTACCATGACGGTTTCAGGATAGGAAATTTCCTCTTTTTCGGGTATAACCAGCCAGGAATCAAGACGTGTTGATACCAGGGAACTAATGGTTGTACCAAGCATTTCAGCCGTTGCCTTAGTTGATGCAAGGATCATAAAGTCACGAGACACAAACAAACAGGGAACGGTGTCAGGTATCCTGGCAAAACCTGTCTGGATGATACCACTGGAAGGCCGAATTCGTTGTCTTAAATCATGTTTGTACAGGGAGAGTTCAACCGTTGAATAGAGTTCACGGTCATGAAAAGGTTTTATGAGGTACCCGGAAGGTTGCACAGCAATTGCCCGGTGAAGGGTGATATCATCAGAATGAGCAGTCAGAAATACGACTGGAATGTCATACAATCCGGATATTTTACCAGCCGCTTCAATCCCGTCGATACCTCCCTGTAGCCTGATGTCCATGAGAATTAAATCAGGTCTCAGCTCGCCGGCTTTTTCTATCGCATCCTCTCCGGTTAGAACCTGCCCTGCGACATGGTATCCCAGTCTTTTCAATGTGCCGGCCAGCTCCATGGAGATGACCATCTCATCTTCTACTATCAGAATATTCCGTGTTTTTCTCATGATCTTTATTCACACCGGGACAGCATATTTGGAAATTCAATGAAACAGTGCATTCCATGGTCTGAAGTAAATGTAGCGGTTCCCTGAATCTGGCATGTCAGATTTTGGATCAGTTCTATGCCAAGAGTGGTCATATTTTCCAGGGAAAAATTTGGAGGAAGACCAGTACCGTTATCAGAGTAGTGGATTTGACACAACTGTTGGGTTGCTCCAACTTCAACAAGAATTTTTCCTGCTTTATTGCCTGGAAAAGCATGCTTGATACTGTTTGTAATCAGTTCATTAATTATAAGTCCAATAGGAATACCAAAATTAATGTCAACAAAAACCGGTTTATGCTCACATACATCATATAATACTTGTCCTCTATCGATCTCAAATTCTATTATAATTCTGCTTCCGACATCACGAATATACTCACCCAGAGGGACTGCAGAGAGTTGTTCAGTCTGGTAGAGCTTTTCATGAATAGCAGCCATAGAAAAGATACGGTTTCTACAATCACGGATAATATCCTGGACTTTTGGATTTCCACTTTTAAAACCAGAAAGTCTGAGCAGGCTCGCTATTATCTGCATATTGTTTTTTACCCGGTGATGAATCTCCCGGAGTAGGGTCTCCTTCTCCCTGAGTGATGTCATCATGTTCTGTTTCAGACGTTCCTCACTTACCCTTACTTTTTCTTCTGCCTTTTTCCTGGGAGTAATGTCAAGGCAGTTTCCAGCAATCAGGGACGATCCGTTGTACCTGAAGGTGGTCATGTATAATTCTATAAAAATCTGAGAACCATCTGAATGTAGTCCGCTGACCTCAAGGTGGGCTGATTCAGTTATTCCTGAACAGATGTCTTCAATAGCTTTTCTGACATGCTCTTCATCAGTTTCAGTAAAAAGTGCAGGAAGTGATCTGGTCCGGATCATTTCTTTATGGGACAAGCCAAAAGTCGTGGAAAACCGTGGATTAATATAAATAAACCGGTTATTTCGAAGAAGGAAGAGTCCAACCAGTGATTTTTCAACGGGATTTTTAAAATATTCTTCCATATGTGCCCTGTACCGTGCCGCTCCTGCAACCTCAGCCAACATAGTCAGGGCATATTTTTCCGGCTCTCTCAGCTCCTGTTTAGACCGGTCAAAAAACAAGGATAAAAAACCCCATTGGTCAGTCCCAACAAAGACCGGCAGAAAAAAACATGAGACAATACCTAAGTTCTCACAGATAGTATGGAGAGAAGGATCTAAAAACCCGGAAGAAACCTGAATACATCTACCAGATTTTTCTGATTTAGCCGATATAAAACTGACCAGAGTGGAAAGATATGACCTCATCGTGTCAATATCCTGGATACCAGGATTATCTCCCGTATTCCTGATCCAGAAAATAAAATCTGGAGGGACAATTTCAGTATCATCTTCAATTATCACCGGGTTTCCAATAGAAATTGCCTTTGCTCCGATAACCTCGCTTACTTCACGAAGTGTTGTCCTCATCTCATCGGTAAACACACCACCGGAAAGGAGATGGCCGGCAGTTTTGCTGACCATTTCCAGTATTTTATCCTTTTTCGTAACAGCAGCTAATGCCTGGGCTTTTTCAACAAGGATAATCAATTTGTGCGAAAGGTCCAGGACCTGAATTTCCAAATCCTCAGACTTATTCTGATAAAAATCTGCTCCTGAATTTAGTGCATCTATGGCTGTTTCCTTGCTGTCATTGCCCGTGAGCATGATAAATGGCAATGCAGGATAAGAATTCCTGATCTGTTTAAGTAGGGTAATTCCATCCATATCTGGCATATCATAATCAGAAATTACCACTTCAACTTGATTCTCTGCGATATACCGAAGGGCATCATGACCATCGAGACATACATGTACAGAAAAAAGTCCGGTTTCTTCCAGGTAAAACTGAAAAATATTGCTTAATTCCCTATTGTCATCAACAAAGAGGACGGGAATTATTGTAACCACCCGTACAGAATATTAAATTGTTAGCTGAACGGTATTTAAATATACCCATTACCTAATTCCAAGAAAGATAATTTCAAACGTAATCGTTACCGTGATCAGTAAAAATTATAGTTTTATGTCGATTCCATACTTTTCAGCATTGGCATCGGCTATTGCCTGGATCTTTGCAATCTCATCTGTTTTAGGTGTCGGCTTGAAGAGATGAGCAAACCGTTTCTGAACCTTGAGATACTCCTCAACCGGTTTTCGTTTTACTTTCTTAGCTTTTTCTACTTTTCCATTTACAATTTCAAGATTTACCCACAATCCTGTCTCTATTGCAAGTTTGCCAAGTTCAATCGTCTTTGATCCATCAAATCCCCAACCAGTACAACAAGGTGTATGGATCTGAATATAACAGGGGCCTTCGGTATTTACTGCACGTTCTACCTTCTTTATTACATCATTCGGGTATGCGATTGAGCAGGTTGCAACATATGGTGCACCATGTGCTGCAAGAATCTGGGGCATATCTTTTTTGGGCCGGTCGTTTCCAAAACTCTTTTTTCCTGCCGGTGAAGTGGTGGTACTGGCATCAAATGGTGTAGCACCAGACCGCTGGATACCGGTATTCATGTACGCTTCGTTGTCATAGCAGATGTACGTGATATTGTGTCCACGCTCAAATGCACCACTGATACAAAGCACTCCGATATCAAAAGTTGCCCCATCACCAGAGATACAAATTACATTTTCATTTCGTCCCTGTTTTTTAAGGGCTGATTCAACTCCAGATGCAACCCCTGCAGCGTTCTGAAAGAGTGAGTGGACCCAGGGAACTTTCCAGGATGTCTGGGGATATGGAGTAGAGAATACTTCCATGCACCCGGTTGAAGCACAGATTATCGTTCTCTCTCCGGCTCCCTTAAGAATCAGGCGAGCTGCAAAAGCAGGTCCACAACCTCCACAGGCACGGTGGCCACAGTCTACCAGTTCAAGAGATCGGTCTGCCATTTAGATCAACTCCTCGCGGATTCCAAAGAAACAATCACCATTACCAGCCTCGATTGCTTCAGTCATCTTTTTAATATCAGCGATGCGGATGTCACGGCCACCAAGACCCCCAACATAACTTAATACCTGCACTGACGAATCATTCACGGCATCCTTCACTTCATATCCTACTGCGCCTTTCATGCGGGCCCCAATGGAAACATTCTTTTCAAAGACACCAATCTTTTTTATACCGGACAATGCCTTTTTTATGTCTTCTGCAGGGAAAGGCCGGAATGAACGAATCTTAAGCAGTCCAACCTTTTTGCCGTCAGCTCTCATTTCATCAATGGCATCCTTAATGGTTCCACAGACAGACCCAAGAGCAACGATGGCAACATCTGCATCATCCAGCTTGTAGCACTCAATAAGTTCACAATAGTCCCTTCCAAACCGGTCCTTGAATTCCCTGCCAGCCTGCTTTATAACATCCAGGGCACGAACCATCGCACGGTCCATTTCGTACCTGAATTCCATATAATAATCAGGTGTTGCATACATCCCCATGCTCAAAGGTTCATCTGCATCAAGCTTGTTTACCGGATCATATGGTGGAATATATGCTGCGACGTCTTTTTCTTCCGGAATTTCTACCGGTTCATAGGTATGCGATATGATGAAACCGTCAAAACAGACAAACACCGGAAGTAGGACCCGGTGGTCTTCTGCAACTTTGTATGCAAGGAGATGAAGGTCAAATGTTTCCTGAACATCCTCTGCATATAACTGAATCCATCCCGCATCACGAAGTGCGATAGAGTCCTGCTGATCATTCCAGATGGAAAGTGGTGCACTGATAGCACGGTTTGCTATTGACATGACAATCGGCTGTCTCATTCCTGCTACATTGAAACATACCTCTGCCATGAAGAGAAGCCCCTGTGAGGATGTTGCTGAATACACACGTGAACCGGCACATGATGCACCGAGAGCAGCGGAGAGGGCAGAAAACTCACTCTCTACACAAATATATTCGCTGTCAAGATCTGCGTCTGCAACCATTTCAGCAAGGCGTTCAACAATATGTGTCTGTGGAGTTATGGGATAGGCAGATATAACATCAGGTTTTACAAGCCGTATAGCCTCTGCTATTGCATGTGAGCCTTCAAGGATTACTTTCATTTATTTCTCCTCCGTTTCCATGGCGATGGCATTTGCCGGGCATTCATGGGCACAGAGCCCGCATCCTTTACAGAAATCATAATCAGGATCATATTTGTCATTATTTTTCATGATGCAGCCTTCAGGACAGACCAACTGGCACATCCCGCAGGAAGTACATGCATCATGATCAAAAACTGGACGAAAAACTCGCCATGACCCGGTTTTATTATCCCTGGCCTGACCCGGAGGTGCTGCGCAGCCTACTCTCAATGCCATATTCAGGCACCTCCCTTTATCAGCTCATATGCTGCTCGTGATGCAGCGACGTTTTTTTCTGCGAGTGAACCGGAGAAGCGTTCCCGGACTGCTTCTTCAAGCGCTTCAAGACTTATTTCCCCAGTTGCTGCTGCAAACGCTCCCATGAGGGTCGTATTAGTGATTGGCACACCAAGGATTTCAAGCGCCAGCTTGGTAGCATCAATCGGGATGAACCTGACACCTTCTGGGATGTTCTCCTGGATTTCACTACTCGTGTTAATGAGAATGATTCCACCCTTCTTCATCCCTGAGAAGACATCGACATCCTTGATCAGGCTACTGTCCTGGACAATAACATAATCAGGTTCGTATACCTGGCTTCTCAGCCGCACTTTCTCATTTGAGAACCGTACAAATGCCTGAACCGGTGCACCCCTCCTCTCGACACCAAATGCCGGAAAAGCCTGCGAGAATACTCCGCTTTTAAAGGCAGCAACGGCGATCAGTTCAGCTGCAGTAACTGAGCCCTGACCACCTCTCCCATGGATCCGTAACTCTCTCAAGAAAATTCCCACACTATTTTACACGATTAATCATATAAAATTAAAGTCTGACCGGGATACCAAGGATTGCTTTTACATTTTTTGAAAATACGTCCTCTGCTATCAGGGAAAGACCTATGGCCGCAGTCCATTCATCAAGGATCAGTACGTTACATTTAAGTAGTGATGATATTTCTTCAGATACGGAAGAAGCCCTGCTGCCACATAATGCAATCGGAGCTTGTGGTGCTAAGAGGCGAAGGGAAGCACATTCCATGGCTGCAAACATCGCAAGAGCAGAAATCTGAACTGAAGCATCCAGGTTATCTCGTACTCCGGCCCGGAGGAACGCATCGTTAGCTGTGAGCTGCCCGGCATCGATGGCACGAATTGCATCAAGATCAAGCGCTCCATGAACCCACCCGGGGGCAAATACACAGGCATCAAACCCGCCAATAATGGTTTCGTCCCTGATAAGCAGCGTCACGGTGTTGGAGCTGATATCTGAAACGATGAAATCCGGCCCCAGTCGGGACGCTACTTCATAGGCAAGACCGATCTTTTCAGGACTTGCCTGGTGTGAATAGACTTTGAACCTGGTATCCGTATTCGACCCCCGATGCAGGCCGGGAATTGCGATTGTCGGAATACCACTATCCCGGATAATATCAAAAACGTGGGTCCCTCCACCGGTATGCTCTCCGGCCCCGTCCCTGCTTACCAGCCCACGGTTTTTCAGGGCACTTATGTGAGTTATTTCAGAGAAATTATCACCCATTGAATAGGTGATGGCAAAACCTTCTAATTCTTCACCTTTTGTAAGACAGGTAAGATCAGAGAGCTGGAACGACACTGCTTCTGCACGCGGTATCTTAAAAACACGGCCGCCCCCGGCAAAACGCATGGCAGTAGTTCCGTGATCTATTCCGACAAACATTGCTGTTATACATTTAGGTATATGGAAGGGGATATGAGTATGGATGCGCAGTATAGTGACCGGCGGGGCCGGGTTTATCGGGTCGCACCTGGTAGACCACCTGGTCAACGCCGGTGACGACGTAATTGTCATAGATTCTCTGGTTTCAGGCGATATTGAGTCTCTCAGGACCCATCTGGATACTAAACGGGTCACCCTGGTAAGCGCAGATCTCCTGTCTGATGGCTGGCAGGAGCATGTCGCCGGGGCTGACCGGGTATATCATCTGGCAGCAGATCCGGATGTCAGGGAAAGTGCTTTTTCACCGGACAAACAGCTCAATAATACCATAATAACCACGCACCGGGTTCTTGAGGCGATGCGGAAATCAGGTGTTCGGGAGATTGTATTCACATCCACATCAACCGTTTACGGTGAGGCCGTGATCATCCCGACACCTGAATCATACACACCATTAGAACCGGTATCTGTATATGGCGCCTCTAAACTTGCCTGTGAAGCACTCATATCTGCATATGCACACAGCTTTTCCATGCGGGCATGGTCATTCAGGTTTGCAAATATTATCGGTGCACGATCAGGTCATGGAGTAATCACTGATTTTATCAGGAAACTCAAGGAAAATCCTGCCGAACTTGAGATACTCGGAGATGGAAAACAGACAAAATCATATCTTGAAGTTGGTGAATGCATTCAGGCTATTCTTTTTGTTGCTGACCATACGAATAATGTCGTAAATACGTATAACATCGGTTCAGAAGACTGGATATCCGTAACAGATATTGCTGATATTGTGACTGAGGAGATGGGTCTTAGTCCTGAATACCGGTTTACAGGAGGTAGTCGGGGATGGGTAGGCGATGTGCCAAAAATGCAGCTTGATATTACCCGGCTCAAAGACCTGGGATATATTCCAGGGATAAACAGCAGGGAAAGCGTCAGGGTAGCCGTCAGGGCTACACTGGAGTCATGAATTATGAAACAGAAATACTGTATTATCCTCGGAGACGGTATGGCTGACGAACCACTTGCAAACCTTTCTGGTAAGACTCCACTGGAAGTTGCTCATACTCCAAACATGGATTATATCGCCCGGGAAGGGGCCATGGGAATGGTTCAGACTGTTCCAGATGGATACTCCCCGGGAAGTGATGTCGCTAATCTTTCAGTTCTCGGATATGATCCGGTTTCCTGTTATACCAGCCGGGGAGCATTAGAAGCTGCCAGCATGGGAATTAACCTGGGACCTTTGGATATTGCATACCGGTGTAACCTGGTAACGGTGAGGAATGAAAACATGGACGATTTCAATGCAGGGCACATATCCAGCGAAGAGGGGGCTGCATTACTGGAATCTCTCAATGAACATGTATCAGAGATGCAATTTTACCCGGGGATTAGTTACCGGAACCTTCTAATCATTCCAGGGGGAGGAGGATGCAATACCACCCCTCCACATGATATCACCGGTCAGGAGATCAGGTCGTACCTTCCAGAAGGCCCGGATGCTGGAAAACTCATGCAGGCAATGAAAACCAGTGAGGAGATATTTGCTGATCACATGGTAAACCTGGAAAGAATAAGGCAGGGGAAAAAACCGGCAACCTCTATCTGGCCCTGGTCAGGTGGAAAAAGACCAGACATCAGATCTTTTTCTGAAATGACCGGACTTAATGGCGGGATTATATCTGCTGTTGACCTCCTCAATGGTATCGGGACGTATGCCGGAATGGAGATAATTAGGGTTCCTGGAGCTACCGGGTTTATCGACACTGACTACCAGGCCAAGGCACGATACGCTCTCAATGCGTTACAACACCTTGATTTTTTATTCATCCACGTGGAAGCTCCGGATGAGGCCGGCCACATGGGAAGCTTAGAGGAGAAAATCCTAGCCATTGAACGGGTAGACGAAATGATTGGCACCATCATGAAAAATTTTTCCGGAAGAATTGCCGTTCTGCCGGACCACCCAACCCCGATACGGCTTAAAACTCATACTTCTGAGCCCGTCCCTTTTGCTATACTCGGAAAAGACAAGGATGAGACTGCTTCTTTCTCAGAAAAAGAGGGAGAAAATGGGATGTATGGTCTGATACCCGGACCGGCCCTGATGCCCCTTTTTATTTCCTGATTTTACCTGCTCATCCGTGTCTGTACAACCTGGAATAAACCGACAACCAGGATCCCAAGAACAATAAAAACTAACAGGTCTGGTCCGGCAGGAACAGAAACCGTTGCCCTGTCAAAAAGCAATTTTGATGTCCCAAGCATTAGACCAGTAAGAAAAGCAATGATCATATCATGGTAATACTTGAGCAGGTACTTTAAAAGCCGGGTAAATGTCAGAATACCAATAACCCCACCGGTAAGATATACTCCGATATCCATCAATGACAATGTCCTGATTGCATCCAGCATGAACTCATACTGGTTAAAAAGGAGAGTAATATATGCTCCTGATATACCTGGAAGTATCATGGCACAAAGGGCAATAAACCCAGTAATAAAGAGAATTGGATATGAATGCCCTAGTGCCTGGGGGTTTGCCATTACTATACCTAGTCCAATAATTATGCCAATAAAAAGAAAAACAAATCCACCCAGATATCTTCGGGGGAGTGGAGCAAACAAAAGAATGGATGATGCCAGGATTAGACCCAGAAAAAAACCATTCGTCTGCACAGGATAAGTATTCAGTAGAAAGAGAATAATCCGTGAGATTAGAAGAAACGCTGAGCCGATTCCAACGGCAAGGGTTATCAAAAAGATAATGTCCATCTCTTCAAGCCGGGTTTTCATAGAAGGGACATCCCAACAGATGAGATCCCGAATGAACAGAGGAGAAATGTGAGCAATGGCACTGATAAGCCGGCTGTAAATCCCTGTTATAAATGCAATAGTCCCACCGGAAACACCAGGGATAATATCACAAATCCCCATAAGGACACCTTTGGCGACAACGGGGAGATATTCACGAATGAGTGATACAATATTCATATTTGCTCAAATGTATTCTATCTCCTGCTATTTCCAGATAATGCAATGAAACCCTTTCACTGAAACAGAATATTTATAAAAACCTGAAAGATAGCGAAATGTTTTTGACTTTACGCCTGCATTTATGAACTGCAGCTTGGCTTAGCAATAATCTGCCAGACGCATTAAAAAAAGGACTGCCTGATGACCCTGAAGAATATGCTGATGTGGGATGAGACCCTGTTTCGGGATCCTGATATATTTGAAATAGATTACATCCCTGATCAGTTCAATCACCGGGAGGGACAGATGCGTGAAATGGCATTTCTCCTTCGGCCGGGAATCAAGGGATCAAGACCGCTTAATGCTCTCCTGAAAGGAACACCTGGAACCGGAAAAACTACCTCGGTAAAAAAGGTCTTTTCGGACATCGGAGAAATCAAATCAAAAATGATTCCCATCCACATAAATTGCCAGGTAGAAAATTCACGGTTCATGATCCTGTCACAGATTTACCGGCAGCTAAAGGGGCATAATCCCTCGGCAGCGGGAAATTCATATAAGAGAGTCCTTGATTCCATCGCAGAAATTCTGCTTGCCGAAGACCGGGTCCTGCTGGTAGCCCTTGACGATGCAAATTATCTCCTGTTCGAAAATGAACTGAATAAAATTCTCTACCTCCTCTTACGGTCACATGAGACCTATCCAGGGACCAGGATCGGAGTCATGGTTATCATATCAGACATGGATGTTGACCTCTCAAGGGAACTGGACGTGAGAGTAACCTCGGTTTTTGCACCGACTGAAGTCTATTTCCCACCCTATTCACATGATGAAACATACCAGATACTTAAAGAACGGGTAATGCAGGGCCTGTACCCGGGGGTTCTTTCAGATTCACTGTTAGAGGAAGTAGTCGACCATACCTTGGGAAGCGGAGATATGCGAGTCGGTATTGATATGATAAAACGAGCTGCGATGAACGCAGAAAAAGATGCCGTGCGTGAAATCAGTAAAGAGCACATTCATGAAGCCTATAAAATATCACGATATTTACACCTGAAATACTCTATTGTGTCCCTGCGCCGTGAAGAAAAAGAACTGCTAAAGATCCTGGTAGAGTTATCACGGGGTGATGAGCAGCTTACTTCTGGGGAAGTTTATACCCTGGTAAAGAAAAAACACAAACTCGGGTATACCATATACTACGAAGCTCTCCGAAAACTGGACAACCTTCGCCTGATTAATCTCCAATACCGGGATGGAAGGGGAAGGACACGACTTATTAACCTTCGCTACGATCCTGATAAAATTGCATTATATCTATAAAAATGTCTTTGTAAAGCAAAACGAAGGATTCAATACCCGTGCATCAGAGATGATTAGGTACTCTACGGGGGTTCGAACATGATTAGCGTTAATGAATTAGCACTTGAGATATTCGATAATTTAGCCAACTATTCTGAAGATTTCAACGTCGCCTATCATGAACTTGATAATGGCGCCAAAATTGTAGATTGTGGTGTATCGGTTCCAGGAGGATATGCTGCAGGCAGGGCTTTTACTGAGATTTGTATGGGAGGACTTGGTGAAGTCAACTTCCGGATGGGTCAGATAAAGCATGTTCCTATGCCCTTTATTGAGGTATCTACCGACTATCCGGCAATCTCCTGCCTTGGAGCACAAAAAGCCGGCTGGACAGTAAAGGTTGGTAATTATTTTGCCATGGGTTCAGGACCGGCACGTGCTCTTGCCTTAAAACCCAAGCATACCTTTGAAGTTATCGGATACGAAGATGAAAGCGATGATGCAGTTATTGCTCTTGAATCAGACCACCTTCCCAATGGTGAAGTGATGGAGAAGATTGCAAAGGACTGTGGAATCGATGTCGAAAACCTATGTGCCGTTGTTGCGCCTACCGCATCCCTGACAGGATCAATACAGGTATGTGGCCGGTGTGTCGAAACTGCGATATACAAATTGAATGAACTGGGATTTGACACAACTAAGATTACTGCAGCGATCGGTTCTGCTCCAATTCCACCGGTAAAAGCAGATGCTACAAAGGCAATGGGAACTACAAATGATGCAACTATCTACCATGGACAGATTAACCTGACCATGAAAGCCCCTGAGATCAAGGATTACCTTGAAAAAATACCCAGCAACAAATCTAAAGGATATGGAAAACCGTTTTACGACATATTCAAAGAAGCAAATTTTGATTTTTACCAGATAGATACTTCACTCTTCTCCCCGGCAGAAGTTACGATTAATGAATTGACCGAAGGGAAAGTATACCACGTCGGTGAAGTTAACCCGGATGTTACGTTAAAGTCATTCGGATATATCTAACTTTTTTACTGAATATCGTTCTGAAAACAGATTAAAAAAAGATTATGCAGGAATTCCAAGAGCGGACATCAGGTCTGCAATAGGGATTCCATGTGCTGCTGCTGCTTCTTCAATAGTTTCTCCACGGCTGATAGCACAACCAACGCACCCCATACCAAATCGGGCGAATATTGCCCCTGCTTCAGGATTTTCCTGTAATACTTCAAGTATTGTAGAATCTTTGGACAATGCCATATCTTATGTATAGAGAAGAAGGATGGCAAAAAGATTTGGATCCCTGATATGCAATCCACAACACATTATAAGAAACAGAACCTTCTTTATATGTATATCAAAAATAACCTGAATTAATCACTTTGATGATACTATGCTCTGGATTTCCACAACGTGTATGCGGGATACCCCGCTAGAAATTACTCTTGAAAGCCTGGGTTCGCTAACCAGGGGGATTGAAATAGTAGATGGAGGGGTTCATCGGATTCCTGCAGTAAGCCTTCTTGAATCATATCCGTATAAATACATGATTCGCCTTCCCCAGCGGGAAATAAACCCGGCCAGTATTCTCGAACCGGTCAGGCAGGCAGCAGTCTCGGTAATTACTGAACGCTTTGAACTGGCCTCTGAAATAAATGCAGAAGTAGTAGTTGACCCGGGATATACCTCGGCGGGTGCGGATCTTCTTCATGCAAAACGCCAGCTTGCCAGATCCTGTACTGACCTTATCACTGCTGCCGATGAGTATGGGGTCAGGTTCCTGTTTCGAAATATGGGAAGGAGGGAAGGGAACATGGTTCGGCATCCGGAGGACTTAAACCGGGTGACACAAATCCCTCTTGCTCTTGATATTGGTCATGCTCACGTGAACGGATGTCTGCCCAGGTTTTTGCATGAAGCAGCCAGCAGGGTTTTTTACCTGTATGACAGCAGGGAATTTTCTGAGGAACACCTCGAGATCGGTCGTGGCTCAATAAACTTTGATCAGGTTGCAGCAGGTATGTTTGCGAATGGAGCTAAGGGTATTATTGATGTTGGTTCTTTCAGGTCAGCCCATAACAGTCTGATTGCTCTTCGGAGATTTGGGATCGGATAATGAAAAAATACCAGCTTTTTTCCTGGAATGTGAATGGTCTGCGTGCAGTAAGTGGAAAAGAGATACTTCCCGGAGTTACATTATCTGGGTTTTTCCCGAGAGAAAAACCTGACATCTTCTGCCTGCAGGAGACAAAAGCAGACAGTCATACATTAAACCCGGATATTACCCGGATACCTGGTTATTTCTTTTACATCAACCCGGCTGAACGGAAAGGATACAGTGGAGTAGCCCTCTATTCAAAAACCGAACCCGAATCGGTAGAGATGGGAGGGCTTGGACCTGAGTTTGACCAGGAAGGCAGGATAATTACCGCACGGTATCCTGAGTTTACTCTTCTGAACGTATATTTTCCAAATGGCGGGGCATCAGATGACAGGCTTTCATATAAACTCAGGTTTTATGATGCATTCCTAAACAAAATTTTGGAACTGGAAGAAAACGGCGAGAGGGTAATTTTTTGCGGGGATGTCAACACAGCCCACCAGCCGGTTGATCTTGCAAGACCAAAAGAGAATGAACATGTTTCAGGATTTTTGCAGGTTGAACGTGAATGGATTGATAAAGTCATTGGGGAAGGATTTATTGACAGTTTCAGAATGATTTCTACGGAAAAAGACCAGTACAGCTGGTGGGATTATAAAACCCGTGCCAGAACAAGAAATGTTGGCTGGAGAATCGACTACTTTTTTGTCACTGAAAAATTAAAGATGAATATTTCCGGAGCAGGTATCAGAACTGATATTATGGGCTCTGATCACTGCCCGGTGACACTTGCACTTTCATTTTCTTAATGGAACTACCAAAAAAATCAGAATTTTTCATTGTCAGAGATTCCATAATGCCGGCGCAGAAAGTCACGGATACTTTCTGATTCGATCCAGCCCTTATCCAGCTGGTCCACGATCCTGTTTACATGGTTTATCTGTTTGGAAATTTTTTCCTGGTATTCTCCACCCTGTAGATCGTTATACCCTGCTATAACCTGCAGTGGATTTCTAATATGATCTCCAAGGATTGCAAACTGCTCAATATATTTTTCTATGGCAACAAGTGCTTTTTTCTTTGCCTCTTCGTTTGCCCGGATCTCACTGATATCAGATACAATTCCAATCGTTTTTATCTGTTGGAACTGGGCATTGTAAAGCGCTACTGCTTTAATTACCCAGGTCTGGTATAAACCATTCCTATGCTTTATCCTAAGTTCCTCAGTTATGGGATCCCCACTCAGGACATGCTGAATAAAGGAATTTTTTATCCGGTCAACGTCATCCGGATGGAGCAGGGTAAACCATCCGGTCAGGGTGCTAACTCTTCCCGAAGTATCAAGACCAAGCCATTTTTCAACATCTCCAAACCAGGAGATCCGGTCACTTACCTGTTCATATTCAAAGATGAGGTCGGTTGCAATATTCGATGCAATTTTAAATCGTTCTTCACTGATCCTGACGATTTCCTCGGCTTCTTTTTGTGAAGAGAAATCTTCAAAAGTTTCGATGGCACCAATGGTATTCCCATGGTTATCAACAAGCCTGGCCCCGGTACTTCTTATCCACTTTCCGCCTTCTCCAAGATGGGGGTAAAAGTCTATGACCTCGTAAGCACCAGGAACCGTTGGAGAAGACGAATACAGTCCACAGTAATGCGTTTCCAGGAGTACATCCACATCCTCTTCAATCAAAAGATCCCCAAGCATCGGTCTTTCCCCTGCCGGATAGAGAAGGTTTCCATGGTTTTTTGTTCCGATAAGAGAGAGGACATCTTGTTCAAACAGCATGGACAGAGCCTGGTTTACCGAGCGAACCATGTGCAAAGGATCTATTACAACCGTTGCAAGAGGCATCCCGTCAAGAACTGAACGCTGGTATTCTTCACGCTCACGTATTTGCTTCAGGTATTTTTCATGTTCTGTGATATCATGGAATACCCCTGCAACTCTTGTTATTTTTCCTTGATTATCTGAAACAGGAGTCAGGGTAACCTCAAAATGGCGGATACGGATCTGATCCGATGATTCCAGCCGCGTAGTTATCCGTAATTTATCATAAACTGACCTGATGAGTGATTTTTTTAACTGTACATGACTTTTCTCGCTGAAAAATCCTGACCTATCACTGATATTAATCCCTTCAATCCAACCAGTCAGTTCCATGCACGCTTTATTAACAGTAATAATAGACCCGCCAATATCTGACAGAAAAACTCCTTCTGAAATCCCATCAAGCAGTGTATTCAGAACCATTTTTCCGGTTGCAAGTTCGTGTGCCATGCACTTCTCTTCTGAAAGATCAGTCATGGTAAGGATGATATCCCCTTTTTTTTCCGAATAACCGGCAATCATTACAGGAACCTGGGTTCCGTCAGGTCTGTTTACCAGTAGTTCTTTAACCGGCAAACAGGATTCATCCAGTGATCCTGACTTGAAATAATCTGAAATCTCTTTTGGTTCCTGCACATACGTTTCTATGGCGGTGTTTACTACCGCTGATTCCTTGCGGTCAAAGATATGAGATGCATAGGGATTTACATACTGAATTGTCCCGGCCTTATCAGTCACAACAACACCGGTATCAATACTGGATAAAAACTGCATGTACCGCATCTCCTGCTTTTGCACATACAACGAGAGATAGGATACCACACTCCCGATAAGGAGGATAATCAACCCTCTGAAAACAGTTTCAAGGGCAATTGAGTTATTTTCAGGAACATAGTATTCAATTCCGATATAACCGCCAATTATTGTCAGAGTAAACAGAATACCCGGATACGGGAACCGGTAACATGCTAATATTACGGGAATATAGAGCAGATGAGAGACTATGACATGGATATCATGAGCAATTGCATACCAGATGATAGAAAATACGAAAAAAGTAAGAATCAGAATATAACATATCCAGCGATTCTGGTCATGAGATCCAGTCACCAGCCGATGCATACAGACATATTAGAAATTATGGGTTAAACAACAACCGGTTCGGTAGACGAAAAAAAGGATCTACATCCACGCCAGGCCAATGCGATCCTTCACCTGATTTGGTACCTGAGCAATGCTGCTATACCTCCTAGTCCGACAAGCCGCTCTCCAGGTTCAAAACGGGTTGAAAAAATAATAACTTCTGAACGCATATCCTCCGCTTTTCTGATTATTTCTGCTGTTTCCGGATCCCGGAGGAGTGAATCAGCAACAAGCAGTGTCTGAACAGCCCCACAGGAAATGGCTTCAGATACGTCTGCAAGACCATACGCAACCGGTTCATCCTTTCCTATCCTGCGCATCAGTTCATCAAGGCATGAAACTTCCCTTGCCAGTTGTAGATCGCCTGTCAGCTTTTCAAGGATGCCCTGACCTATGACTTCCTGTACTGCCCGTCTTCCCCCTGTCCTGGTATCCCCGGTAATAAGGAGGGCTGTACGGGATGGATTGGTTCGTTTAAAGCGTGAAATTATTTCTTCCTTGATAAAACCGGGACCAGCTATAACCAGAGGTCCGGTTACCTGCGATACCTGGCTTACTACTGCCTGAGAAAATTCTTCCCGTGTATTTATTTCTGCAGTTTTTCCACTTCCCGATGCAAGTGCCCATACCTGGCGGGGCCCATAACTATGAATACGGTATAGTTCTGCTTCACCCTCTTCAACGACCAGGATATGAAGTGCTTCAAATGCTGAACCTTTTATCGCCCGATCTATCCGTTCGAGGTCATTACCTGACCAGGCACGGATAACCGATATCTCATACCCGGGTTCCAGGTTAAGGGTGTGATGAGAACCAGTATCTACTCCTGACTCAATAATTCCAAAAACCCGCAGACGGATTGAATATTCATGAAATTCAACATCCTGGACACGTATCCCAAGCCTTACCGGTCTTTTTTCCTGTTTTTCAGGCCTGATTTTATCCTGCGTGCCTTCGACACTCCTCAGTGTTGTTGCATAAACAAGACATCCCGGGATTATCAGATGGTGAAGGTGCCAGAGATCATCGCTGTTTTCAGGAAAAAGCCGAATCTCTCCGAATGATCTTTGCAGTTCTCCAATTTCTGCTTTCATCCTTCCACCAGGTCAGATCCTCCGGGTGGCACAAAACCAGCTACCGCCTCAGTATTTAAAGCAAATTTTAATGCTTTCTGATCATCTGCAGATAACCGGTCACGAAGAATACGGACAACCTTTTTTGCGATATCATTTGGTTCAAATGTTCCTGGACGAAGGGTAACATAGAGTTCTGATGACTTTTGTACAGGAGATGCCGGCCCTCCGATTATCCTGGTCTGAGGGGTTTTCATAAGACCGATACATATCGATAAGGGAACATCCCGAAACCACTGGCGTTCTCCTCTCACAACAAAAGAACCCCTTGACAGGTATTCTCCTGACTCTGCAGTCTTTGAAACCTGGTCAGGTCGTGCAGCATACACATCCGCTGATGCAAAACCCGCCCGCCATGCACCAGAATAGACCGCTGCAAATTGCACAACTTCGTCCATGGCATCAGTTTTTCCCTTGACCACAACTACACTTGCTCCATGAACGTCAGCGTGGACAAAGGTATCGCCTCCTTCGAGATATTTACGAATCAGTTCTTCATTCTGACCAGCGTCCCGTCCACCAATAACAAGTACCTGATCACTTGTGTAAAACCACCGGAACCGGTCAAACCATCTCTTCTTTGGTCTCTGATACAAAACTTTCCTGGTCTTTACCTGGTGGACTTCACGCTGCATGGCAGCCTTTGCACCGGTAAGTTTCTTTTTAAACTTCTTGACCTGGTCATAGTACCTCCCCGCGTTCTGGTCAATACTTTCATGGACAAACACCTTTACCGGCCGGGATAAATCCAGTTCTGCTGCTGCATCAGCAGGAAATACGCGGATGATCTTCTTTGCCACGCCAGAAGTATCCTTTTGCAGAATATCGGCAATCTCCTGCCAGGAATGTGACTGTGAAGCTTTGGAGAGAGTAGAGATTACCTCATCGACAAGCCCGTAATTCTCGTATAATAATGCTGCAATTTCTTCATTTCTCGTTATATTTTTCTCAAATTTTTTGATTGCTTCTTCCTGCTGGCGCCTTATCCGCTCTTCCCTGGATATCTGTTTCTTCTCCTCCCTTTTTTTTGCCGGAAGAGCAATTGGATAGAATGCAGCAAGAGCAGCATTAAATGATTCAAAAAATGCTTTTAGTTCATCTCCGACCGGTACCGGATGACAGCCATCCTTTGTACTCACCGGTACCGGTGATGTTCTGGCCATATCCAGCAGATCATGAATTTCCTTGTATATGAGAGAAGCATCCGCATCTTTTGCCTGGGTGCTTTTTTCAATCCCGGTTTTCAGGCATATATATTCTGCGTACCGGCCACCAAGAAATGAACCAACAGCCAGCGATCTGACAATATCCCGGTCATCTGAAGAGAGTCGTTCAGTAAATTCTTCCTGAGTAATCAAACTCACATCAGGAGGAGGAAAGATATACGCCACCCCTGGAAGCACATCCCGGTCTTTAAACCGCTGCCGTGTCAATGGCTGGATAATATTCAGGTCCTCACCACACAGAATGATATTTCCTTCGTCAAATACTTCAATAATCAGATGAAAAAGTTGTTCTGATTTACGGATGTCAATAATTACCGTTCTCTGGAGGCCCTGCTGCCTGATTGAAGTAATTCTTCCTCCACTCAGATACTTGCGGAGAAACATTGCAAAAGCGGGTGGAATTTGTGGCATCTCAGGAAGAACCGGAACAAGATGAACTCTTCTGCCAGGTTCCATCAGAAGATTAAATTTTCCTGCTTCCTTACTATTAAGCCTGATAACGCATAACCGGTTTGCATCCAGGTACACCTTGTGAACCCATAGGGGGAGCAGCCGGGTTATCTCCTCAGTTACTGTGATGAGGTCTAGTCCACTCATCCCCTGTGCCGTTGCCATGATACCAAATTAGATATGGCCTCATGACTAAAAAAATAAGACAACTGGTGCCCCAATGACAGAAGAACCGGTCCCGAATATTGAAGTCGAAGAAAAACCCGCACCTGCCATCGTTGATGAAGCGGCAGAATATACAAAGCGCATTACGCGCACGCTCATTGCTGTTGGTGCCGGATGTATCGCAGGAATAATATGTTTTTTTACTAACAATGCAGCAATATCTGCCGGGTCAGGGAGCACTTTTCTCTTTCCCATACTGGTGATGCTTGCTGCAATAATTATCCAGAAACATGTTTTCATGCTCATTAAGATAGACACCTCTAAACTGGAGAAAAAAGACTGGTTTTATCAGGGTTTTATTACATTTGCATTCTGGTATGTCAGTTGGACTATCCTGCTTTCCGAAACAACCATCAATTTCTGATATCCCATGCGAATAGCCGTTGTTCACAAAGATCTCTGTCATTCCCGTAAATGCGGAACAGAGTGTATTATTTACTGCCCCAGAGTCAGGACAGGGGATGAAACCGTCGTCCTGGATGAAAACGGGAAGGCAGTCATATCAGAAGAACTCTGTGTCGGCTGCGGTATCTGTGTAAAGAAATGTCCATTTGAAGCGATTGATATCATCACACTTCCAGAGGAACTAGAATATCCAACTCACCGGTATGGACCAAACAGTTTTGTCCTGTATGGTCTTCCGGCTCCAATTGAAGGAAAAGTCACCGGGGTTATCGGGGCAAACGGTATTGGAAAATCAACCTCAATGAAGATCCTGTCCGGACAGATAAGTCCCAATCTTGGAATATTCACTGAGGAAATAAGATGGGAAGAGATCTTAAAGAAATATACGGGCACTGAACTTTTTGAGTATCTCACCCGTCTTTCAAAGGGTTCCATTAAAGCTTCAGTCAAACCTCAGTACATTGATGTCATTCCAAAAGTCTTCCAGGGGAAAGTCTGGGACCTTCTTAAAACAACAGACGAGAGAGGATCTCTTGACAAATACCTAGACATCCTCTCGATCAGACAGATTCTTGACCAGGATATCCAGAACCTTTCAGGAGGAGAACTTCAGCGGGTAGCTCTTGCAGCAGCTCTTGCACGTAATGCTGATTTTTACTTCCTTGACGAAGTGACACCGTATCTTGATATCTACCAGCGGATGGCAGCAGCATCGGCCATTAGAGAACTGGCTACCGAAAAACCAGTTATTCTTATCGAGCACGACATCGCGATTCTTGACATGCTTGCTGATACCGTGCATATCGCCTATGGAAAACCCGCAGTATTTGGTATCATAACCAGACCAAAAGGTGTCAGAGTTGGTATTAACCAGTACCTTGACGGATTTCTGCCTGAAGAAAATGTGAGATTCCGTGACTACCAGGTCACGTTTGAGATCCGAGCTCATAAGGAAGGGGCACAAAGGGAACCTCTTCTTATTATTCCGGAGATGAAGCGATCATTTGACCGGTTCGGGCTTACTGTTCATCCAGGAGAGATCTTTGCAGGTGAAGTAATCGGGATTGTCGGGCAGAACGGTATAGGAAAATCCACCTTTGCCAAACTATTAGCAGGGGTTGAAAAACCTGATGAAGGATCCATGGAGACTTCAGTCAAAATTTCATACAAAGCACAATACCTCAAGGGTGATTCATCAGATACCGTTGAATTTTTCTTGCGGCAGATAGCAAAAAATTTTGATTCAGCCCAGTACCAGCATGATATCATCGAAGGGCTGACCCTGACCCCAATCCTGCAGCTTCCGGTAAATACTCTCTCAGGCGGTGAACTACAAAGAGTTGCCATAGCTGCCTGTCTTTCCCAGCCGGCAGATTTGTATGTCCTGGACGAACCCAGCGCCCACTTGGATGTCGAGCAGAGAGTCAGACTGACAAAAATATTCAGAAACCAGGTCGAAGGAAAAGAAGCAGCTATCCTCGTTATCGATCATGATATTTACGTAATTGATATAATCAGTGAACGGCTCCTGGTCTTTGACGGAGAGCCAGGTATCCGGGGAGAAGCAAAGGGTCCGTTTGACATGAGAACCGGGATGAACATGTTCCTTTCCCAGCTTGGTGTTACCTTCAGACGGGACATAAGCGGCAGGCCACGGATCAACAAACCTGAATCATACCTTGACCGGGAACAAAAAAGTAAAGGAGAATATTACTACCAGGATATAGATTAAATCTCTTTTTTTCCTATCAGTCCAAACTGCCATACATTCGCCGCTGAATCATTGACCTTATAAAGGAGAACAATTCATATCATTCAATACTCTGGACGATTTCAGGCAAATGTCCAATTACAAGAACTATAAATAAATATCACGATTGATATCTCACCATGCAAACTACCATCACCACCATACTATTTATTACAACATGCATCATCTTAACCGGTATATCAGGGTGTATCGAAAGCAACAATGCTCAGGAGCTGGAATTAAATAAATCTGCTGATCAGAAAAATCTCTCCGCAGAAAATTTGAATTCATCATATGTTATGACCAGGGATGGGGTTCCCCTTCGGTATTCTATACATGGGCAGGGCCCTCCTGTTTTTTTTGTCCTGGGATACGGGATGACTATCGACGAATGGCCGCACCAGATCATATCGGATCTTGCTCAATCCCATTCCGTTATCGTCTACAACCATCGTGGAATATCAGGAGTCCATAACCCGGATGTTCCTTTTACTATTCCGCAGGCAGCCATGGATTTGCATGATGTTATTACCAAGCTCGCAGGACGCAGTGACGGATGTATGGATCCTGAAGATGGATTGAATCCTGATAAACCAGTGATCTCTGATACAAGGAACTGCTCTGATCTCCCGGTAGATATAGTAGGATATTCAATGGGGGGAATGGTTGCTCTCGAATATGCGAAAACATATCCCAATTCAGTAAACCACCTCGTTCTCTTAAATACTGATTGCGGGGGTGCAGAAAAAGTGCCTGCCGAGGATTGGGTGGTGGAAGAGATGGGCCAAACTCTTAATAATCCGAAAGAATATCTTGAACGGGCGGGAAAACTCCTACTTACCAAATCGTTCCGTAAAAGCCACCCCGACCCATACACCTGGTTTGTTGATTATGGGGAAGTCGCCGATCCTGATGCAGTACAGCAGCAGTATGATTCTTTCGTCTCATGGAGTGGGGTATTTACTGATCTTCCTTTAATTCGTAGCAGGACACTCGTCATTACCGGGGATCAGGATATTGTCATACCCCCGGAGAATTCATTGATCATCGCCGATGCCATCCCAAATGCAACTCTTATTATCAGGGAAGGGCAGGGGCATGGGATTATCTTTGTAGAGCCTGAAAAGATAGCAGGGATTATCGGTGAGTTTTTAATAATTAACTATCCACCTGTATAAATTACCGGATACTATCTTTCATTTTAGCGATATAATTTTTAATAATATCGATATTGGAAATTATTGCATCAATATCTTCATAATTTAAACCTGAATATTGATAGGCAAGACGGTTCCGATAATACACCATGTGAGACATTGTTTCGCGAATGTTCTCATCAATTAATTTTTCTTCCCAAAGTATCCGAAAAATATCCCGGTACGTACTTGGCAGACCAGCATGCCTTAGCCCAATTACCTCTTCTCCAAGTTCAAATGAAAGATTCAGTATAGTAAAAAGAACCATCGATATTGCATGAAAGCGTGTAACGTCACTCTTGTCCGTGGTTCTTTCCAAGGAAATTTTATCATAATCGGAAAAAAACCTGTCGATATCTGAACAGATTGTGAGAACTCGTGTATGGTGATCCATTACACACCTAATATTCTTTTCCGCCACCGATATCTCATTGGTTCAAGATCCATATAGGACAAACTAACAGATTTAATAACCGACCATAATGAATCTTCATCCCTGACATACAGGGGAATCCCCTGAGCAAGAACCTGCATCCGTGCTGATAGGGGGAGATCAGAAAAAACCTGAACATCTATTTTATTTGATGAATAAGATCCAATAAACTCTTTTAGATCCCGTGGAGGATCTATCATCCTGGTTATGACTGCAATATCAATATCAGAATACGGTTTTGGCTCGTTACGAGCATAGGACCCGTACAAATACATCGCAAGAATCTGATAATTATCAGATAAATCATGTATTAAACCAATGATTATGTTCTGCTCCTCTGGTGGAATCTTATAATCGGCTAATATTTTCTGGATTTGAACGTGGCCCGAGTGAAAGGTCATATGATCAGTGTTCTTTCTCATTTGATTAGCATGTTCAAAATAATATCGACATATTAAGAACGAAAGGTTTTTGAAAAAAAGTGAAAATCTCAATAATACCTCTATTGACGATACTAAACTAAAAAGAACCAATATCCTTAAAAAAAGAAAAAATTACTGAGCCGGAGTGTTCATACTCACCGTCTGAACCGGCTGTGAACTCTGGTTCTGCACCGGTGTAACTACCGGAGTTGGTGCAGGAGTTAGTACCTGGGATGGTGCCTGTGCAACAATTACCTGGGTTGTATTGCTCACTGGAACCGGAACTGCTGCAGGTGCAGTGACTGGCTCTCCTCCAATTGTAAGGTTTATTGAAGTGCTTGCACCAGGCTGGTAATTTGCGATCTGGTCAGCAGGAGAGTCATTTATTTTGAATGTAATCTTTGGAACACCATTTGCAAAGTCATTCTCACCAGTCATGACAATTAATCGTTCATCAAATGTCCCCATTCCTCCAAATTTTCCTGGTTCGGTAACGGTGATTGACCCCTGATTTGTTCCATTCACGTATGCTGTTATGAGAGTTCCTGCCGGAGCCGGAGAGCCCATAACAGTAACGGTTCCATAAAATTCACATGGGAGCTGGGGTGATGCTGCTGACACCAGCCCACATACGGCTATACAAACACCGGCTATAATGAAAGCCGGAATACAGAGAGAAAGATTTCTTGTCATCGTATCATAAAAAGGGTGGAATTATCCACTCCATGTTTACCAGCCGGTGTAATTATCCGGCAGGATTACATTACTTATGGTCTCCACGATATCTTCAAAATACATGAAGTCTGAACGGTCAGATGCCTTGAGATCAATGTTGGTAATTGATCCCGGGGTAAACGGATAGGTCTTACTCCATGGGGCACTAGAGAGCGGATTTTTCACCTCGGCAAGGTACCAGAACTCATATTCCTGGGGTTTAATCCAGAATGAGATTGGATCCCGCTGCTCCATCGTTCCATATGGAACATCGACAGCCAGCATATTCTTTTCAACCGGATCACCGTATTCACCGAATTTGTGAACGGACAGTGGATTTGTCGGGTTGGAAAGATCTACACCATCTGTTGTGGCCATAACCCGGTCACCTACTCTGAGTGGATAGCCGTTGAACTCTGCTTTTCCATAGAAGTACTGCGGCTCCCATTTTGTCAGATCCGGAGTTGGTGTAGGTGTTGGTGGAATTGTCGGAATAGACCCTGCCCAAAGATGGACGGTCCGTGAGGCCCCACCCTGGTACGGTAGTTCCCGTGTTTCATTCAGGTAAGTGATGGTGGAATTTGAATCAATATCCTCGTTTATCAGCCAAGCCTGGGTATATTGTGGCCAACCGTCATCCTTAACCCAGAAGGTCAGATTTGTATTATCAGGCAGACATTTACCCTGTACGGTCAGTTTGTCTGCCCAACTGCTATTTCCACTACCAAAGTACCCGGTTGAAACAAGGGTAAACGGATTTAATGGACCTGATACATCATACCCTTCGATACGTGCTTCGATCATTCCACCGATTTTTATATTTGGCTCACAATTGTAACAGACACCCTCCTGATCCAGGTATTCAGATCCATCACTGATCCTCACGTCTCCCTGAATGCTCATCGGAATTGAAGGAACTCCGGCACATTCTGTGGGCGAAGGAGTAATTGGAATCGGTTCAACCTGAGCTGGCGGAGTTTTCAGTACTGCTAACCTGACTCTTGTTTCTTTCCCTGGTTCATAAGGGACTGTCCAGAGATAGGTACCATCATCCTGAAGAATATAAGCCCGGCTCATCCGGTTGTATTCATCAGCAACATAGAATTCAATCTCCGAATCTGCTGGGACATTTTGTACCTGCAACTTGGGAGAGAATGTCCCTGTTTTTCCAAAGACACCTTTTGCGGACTTTATCGGATTAAACTTAGAGGAAATTTCATATCCCGGAACACGTGCCTCTACAGTTCCACCACTCTGAATGGGATTCCCATAAATCTCCACCGTTCCGACAAATGTCTGCGGTACTGCAGGGACTGCAATTGGTGTCAGTGTGGGTACCGGTGTTACTGTTCCTTCAACATAGATAAGATCCCTTTTGTATGCAGTTGAACTTGCCCCTAATCCATCAGCAATGGTCAGGTTTACTGAATACTTCCCTGCGGTTGAGTAGGTATGGGAAGGATTTGGTTTCATATCACCGGTTCCATCGCCAAATGTCCATGCGTACTGGGTTGGACTACCGGTTGATTTGTCGGTAAATTGTACCGTAAGCGGAGGTTTGCCTGATACCGGGCTTGCATCAAAATCTCCGTGAAGACTGCCTTCAGGAGAGACGATAATATAATCCTCTTTTACACAGGATGCAGTTCCTTCACTGTTTGTCACAGTAAGACTAACGGTATAAGTTCCGGGAAGTATATACTCATGAACAGGGTTTGCAATAGTATCTCCTGTTCCATCACCAAAATCCCATGACCAGAGGGTTGGACCGCCCGTGGAAATGTCAATGAAAGATACCGTGAGCGGAACAAGTCCTGATTCGGGTTCAGCGATAAAATCTGCAATAAGAACGTTTTCAGGAACTACCGGGTCTCCAGATTCCATAGCAACCATTTCAGGAAGCTGTGGAGGCATGTCACTGATGACGGATTCTGATGCAGTCGCTTCAGGTTCTGATATTTGTTCAGGTTCAACTGATAATGAAACCGGAATATCAGCATTTGATTCAATTTCTGATGTATCTGCAATAATGGTTGTTTCAGCAGGTTCATTTCCACCAACAGATAAATCAAGATTCAAACTGACTCCAGCCTGAAACCGTGTCTCCTGCCAGGCCTTCTGTCCGTTTATCCAGAATGTGATCTGGGGACTTCCATCTGAAAGATCGTTTTCTTCAGTAACTATTTTCAGTCTTTGATCAAATGTTCCCGGTCCGCCATATTTTCCTTCTTCTTCAAGGACATAGTGTCCTCGTTCTGCATCATTGATCTTTGCTGATAAAATAGTCCCTACTGGTGCAGGGGAGCCATCAATGGTTACGGTTCCGTAGAACTCACAGGGAAGTGCCGGAGCACCGGCAGAACAGACAAGCACTGAAGAAAACAGGAGAAGGGTAGCCAGTGCCGTCAGGGCGGCTACTGTTCCTGTATTCATGATTATACCTCACACACCAATGGCTGCCAGAGTTCCCGGCTTTTCCATGTATAACCAGTATCCCTTCGATGGGAAGAGATATGTGCTCTCACCCTGTCCGCCGTTTACAATGGTAGACTCCCATTGCTGGGTCTGTGCATTGTATCCACGGGCATAGATCCACCCATCCTTGACTGACTTAAGGGTATCTTTTGCGGTTGCAGGACTGCCACCAGTAAATCCGATTGCTGCCCATCCACTTGGAAGGCCTCTGGTCGGCGGGGCACTGACTGCATCATTCTTGAAAGTCAGATTGATGTTGTACGGAGTGATTGAGTAAATCCAGTATCCGTACAGCGGAGTGATGGCAGTATCTGTCAGAACCTGATCCCAGTACTGCTTGGAGGGATCATATGACCAGATTGCATGACCTCCGGTTGGAACATCCCTGAAGACAGCACTTGCACTGCTGGAACTGTCTGCAAGAGTTCTTGCAACGGATATGAAGTTCCATCCGCTGAAGAGCTGAACATTGGTCGGATCATAGGGTCCGATGGTCGGAGTTGGCTGCGGGCCGCCAATTACGGTGATGTAATTTGCCTTGGTAACCCGGTCAATCTCATCTCCGAGAGTGATGGTCAGTGTTACTGTGTACGTTCCACCGTAGGTGTAGGTATGGGACGGATCCTTGACACCTGCTGATGTGTATCCGTCACCAAAGTCCCAGAACCAGTTAGTTGGTGATCCGGTGGACTTGTCAGAAAACCTGACGGTAAGGGGGGATGGCCCTGATGTCGGGGTTCCCACAAAGTCTGCCTTGATCTTCGGCTCTCTTACGGTTATGTAATCAGGCTTACTTGCAGTATCCTTTGCACCATCCTGGTTCATTACAGTCAGGGATACGGTGTAAACGCCATCCTCGCTGTATGTATGCTTTGGATTGACCTCAGTGGAGGTAGTTCCATCCCCAAACTCCCAGAACCGTGAAGTGAGATTCTTGCCGGTTGATTCATCGGTGAACTGGACTTCAAGAGGTCTGCTGCCCTGAGTTGGGTTTCCACTGAATGCTGCGGTTGGAACACGGTCATCTACGATAGTCAGGGTAAGGATGATGTATTTATCATCCACAAGGCGCTGGTCAAGGAAGTTCTTGATTGCGGTTACTGCCTGGCTGCCCTGGTAATATCCAGGTCCGTCAAGTGGGAAGAGTTTGCTCCATTCATCCGGATAGGAACTAACCATCCAGATACGGTTGGATTCAATTCTCTCGCGGACATCGGTCTCCTGCACCATGTCAAACTTGTGGTTGTACATCGGGTGCTGAAGAATGATGCTATACTGACCTGGCTTGAGATCACACAAGTTGATGTAATTGAGGAGATTTATCTTGAACGTATCATCGCTAAAGACAGGCACTCTGGCATTGACATACTTGTTATTACCAACTTTCTCCTCTCCAAAGATCCACATGTTGATTTCTTTGGTCACATTCCAGCCTTCGCCGGTGTGTGGGAATCCACATGCAGTTCCGGTGAGCAGTATCTCATCATAGGAAGTCCATTCACAGCCTTCCGGACAACACTCAATCGGCTTTGTAATTACATCTGGCTCTAATATTGCATCAAAGCAGGGCTCTTCAAAGACGATGTCGCGTGATGAATAGGCTCCACAGGTACAGTCCAGACAACAAGCGTTTATCGGCTGGCTGGATGCATAGACGGTATAAATACCCGGATTAATCGGTGCTTTCTCAGTCTTCCATGTGTAAGTCCAGGTTCCATCAGACTTGACCGGCACTGCAATTACCGTGAACTGATCTGATTCTTCCTTACAACCAAGTTCAATCATGTCAAGACCTGGCTGTATGATGTTCTCAGTGGTGTCCGGATGTTTCCATCCAAGCAGGTCATTACCACAATTGTTCTGGCATGAACCGGTCATGAACAGGTAGACGGTATCACTGTCGGTGTTTGTTCCGAAGAGTGTTACATCGTTGCCAAGATAGTATGGTGCATCCTGCTTAACCTCGAGTGTGACAACTCCCTTATTTACCTGCACTAATGCATCGCCGTCAATGACATCCTCGGTGTTTTCTTCAACACTCTGGACATGAATCCGGTACGGGCGGTCAGGTGCAACATCCGGCCCTACGGTAAACTCTACTGTCTTGTAACCGGGTGCTGGTTCATTGTCATTGTCCGTTGTGATTCTGGCATAGTAGTATATACCATTCTCGTAGACATCCCGTGCATTCGGTTTATCATCGGTTGGAACCATGTCCCGTACTGTGTGATACATTTCACAACAGTCTGGCGAGAGCGTGGTATCACCAATGGTATACGGACCTTCCTTGTCATCAAAGACAATTGTGCCATCAGTAACGCCACTCTGATCTTCCCTGATCTTTGGCGGACGCTCACAGGCTGCTCCGGTCATCTTAAGAGCACAGCATTCTGTCGGGTCAGTCTCTCCAACACCGCATTCCATGATTACAATGATGTAATCCTTGCCAGGTCTTCCTCCGACTGTAACGAAGAATGATGAGTCACGGGTAACAGTAGACGGATCTACAATAACACTGACCGAATCTTCGACGAGGAATGCAGGTATCGACGGAGTAATTGCCTTACCGGTCTGATCTCCCGGATAATTCTTCCTGATATTGTTCAGATCAACTTCAGCATAGAAGTTGTACTCACCATTTGGATAGAGACGGTTGCCATCTGTTCCAATTGCACCGGTGCTCCATCCGGAACTGACCTTATCGTTATATGGCCAGAACCATGGATTTGCGTTTACTACAAGCTCACGGAGTGATATGTCGACATCCGGAGTTCCTTTGTCTTTTCCACGAAGTTGTTTGTAGGTAACCTTTGTAATATTGGAAGATCCGACCATGTTAATGATTCCAAGATCTTCTTCTGAAAGTCCTTCACCTCTCTGGATGATTACAGAGTAAAGATTTGTTTCAATACGGAAGTTAACGGTGTTACCTGCAGGGATAGTTCCCCCGTCAGTGTTAATATCCTGATCTTCATTCTGATTCCAGATACGAAGAGCAATGGTTGGATCTTTTGCTATGAATGCAAGCTGTTTTGCCTTGTCTCCGCTCCAAATCCACCATCTTCCGGTATGATTCATGAAGGTGGAAGGATCGATGTAGAAACTCTTTGGATTGTCAATTGTGTATGAAAAGACCGGTTCGGTCAGATATGCCTCAGAAGTCGGGTCAAACCATGCAATGTTATCCCCGGCTTTAAGGAACAGAGAGACATCAAGTCCTTCTTCCCCAATGAAGACATCTCCTCCCTGGGGAATTACGGTTAGTTTACTCTCTGCTGCACTGTTTACATGCAGGTCAAGCTGAAGGTTTACCCCTGGATCATAGAGTATTGTTTCTTCAGCCTGGACACCGTTCACCCAGAAGGTTACCGGTTGTCCTTTAAGACTTTCATCGGCGCCTGCCTGAACCATCATCGGTTTTCCATCAGATCCATATACTCCGTCTGAAACAACGGTAGCAGATCCTGCATCAAATCCAAGGATGTCAGCGTACACTATGATTCCCGGTTTTGCCAGATTGTCACCGATATACAGGTTTCCGGAGAGAAACATGGGGACTAGTTGTTTTATCTCCACTTCCTCTGCGGATACTGCTGCCACCCCTGAAAAAAGGAGTAGTATTAGGAGACATGCTCCTATTCCTTTCATTACCGCACTCATCTTACTCACCTCCGATTAATATCCCGTCGGTGCTCATTTCAATGAGATACCCGACTGTCGGATCCATCGTTTTGTCGTCATCTACTCCCCTGATAATCGGGTACTCCCACCGCTGGGTGACTGAATTAAAGGAGAGCGTCTTAATCCATGAATCACCAAGGCTTGCAAGGGCAACATTTGCCGGTGTAGGCTGCATGGCCATGATACCAATACCATTCCAGCCAGTCTCCAGATTCCTGGTAAAGACTCCTCCTTCAACGTAATTCGGAGTGACTGTGAATGTTCCTGCATCAGTCTTCCAAACCCGGAGTGCTTCCAGAGGTTTCACTGCATAATCACTCGTGACATTTACCCATTCATTGGCAACATTGTCAAATACTGCATAGGGTATGCCACCTGTTTCAATGCCTGCAAAGAGTTCACTGACAGTATCGTATTCACTGGTTACTGCCTTTGGAACGGATACATGGTTCCATCCCTGGACTACCGTGAACATGCTGCCGGTTCCGATTGTGATATAATTATCCAGCTGGAGGGTGTCAGAGCCACCGTTATTGGTTACCGTGAGCCGAATTGAATAAATTCCCGGAACGGTGAACGTGATAACCGGATTTTGCTCAGAAGAGGTTCCAACTACCTTTCCATCCCTGAATAACTCCCATAACCATGAGTCAACTACTCCGGTTGATTCATCAGTAAACTGGACCTGGACTGGATATGTGGATGAAGATGTCGGATCTGCAGAGAATCCTGCAACCGGTGCATCGTTTACAATGGTAATTGTTTGAACTGCTGGCAGGACATCACCAATTTCATCACCGATATTCAGTTCTACCGTATACGTTCCAGGTTTCTCATAGACGTGTGAAGGACTCTGGAGAGATGATGAAGAATTATCACCAAAGTCCCACATCCAGGAGGACGGATTACCGGTTGAGAGATCAGTAAACTGAACCTTGTCTCCTGCTTTCGGTTTTGCCGGAGTGTAGGAGAATTTTGCAGTAGGACCGTCAGCTACCCGGATATAATCTTTCTTGACCGCCTCTACGCCACCAGTTCCATCGGTTGACAAGGAAACGGTGTACCTTCCGGTTTGTTCATAGGTGTGCTCAGGATTCTGTTCGGTGGAGGTTGCTCCATCACCAAAGTCCCAGAGCCAGGTAGTCGGATTGTCTGTGGAGAGGTCAGTAAACCGTATGGTAAGTGGTTTATTACCATAGGTCCGGTCTGCTTCAAAGTCAGTTCCGCCACAAGGTCTGTCAGTGATGCTTATCTGGAGATGGACATAGTTGTCATCAATATATGGCTCGTCAAGCCCACGGAGAAGTGCAACCAGAACTTCCTGTCCCAGCCTGTAACCCGGCCCTTCTACCTGAATAAGTTTTCTCCAGTCATCATCCCAGAAGTACTGAGACCCTGGATCAGGAGTGTATACACTTTCAGATTCTTCAACATGAGTCAGGAAATCATCATTTGGATTTAATATGCCTGCTCCGGTTACTGTTTCATTGAAGTATTCAACTGGACCAATATCAGGGAATGCTGAGAGAATCCATCTCTTCTGAAGTTCTACCGGATCTGCCCAGATCTTCGGATCCAGCTGGCCTTCGTATATGACATCAAACTGGTGGTTGTATCCTGGATCGTGAATGACGATATCATACATTCCCGGGTCAAGTTCACAGAGATATACTCCTTCTTCCTCAAGGGCTTCAGCAAGATTATACTTGAAAACACCATCACAATCGACTGGAATTTGAACATTGATAAATTTGGCACTGCCAATCTTACCCTTTCCAAACATCCAGAGATTAAGTTCCTTATCTGCATTGCCCAGAGAGGTACCATTCACCCATATCGGATGAGCATCGATAGTGGTTCCACATGGATACCCCGGACAACAACATCGCAGGACATCTTCTGCAACGGCAGTAAGCTCCGGCCCGACAAAGGTTATCTCTGTCACTGCAACTACATCACAATTTGGACAGTCCTCTATGGTGCATACCATTCCCCCACATGACAAACACTCACTTGGACATGCAGTTTGGTTACTCAGGGCCCAGATGGTATATGTTCCCGGACTTAAGGCAAGGTAGCTGGTATCCCAGTATTGTGGTTTGTGGGTTATTGGATCAGGATTCGTAAATATCCAGTCAAACCCTTCGATCGGAGGAACACTAACCGAAACATTTTCAGGACCTGGTCCAATCATGCGGGTAGATTTGTCCGGAAGCAGTCCACCACCGCATTCAGGCTGGCATGGACCGGTCATGAAGAGATATGTAGTCAGGCTGTCCTTGTTTGCACCTGCAATTTTTAGCCGGTTACCAAGGTGGGCAGTTGTTATCGGAGTGTTTGTCGCATCATCTGCCTGAGAAATCTGAATAGATATGTCTCCTTTCCGGACAGTAAGTTCTGTCTGATCAAAGATGTTTACTCCATTCACTTCAGGTTCGCGTTTCTGAACATGAATCGTATAAACCGGATTGTCATCAGCCTTCCAGACCGTGTTGTCAACGGCAATGTCAATAGTTGCCTGACCACTACAATCGGTGGTGATACTTGCATAATAGAGGACACCATCTTCGTATACTTTAGGTACAGATTCCCTGAAGGTCTTACCACCACAGCAGGATGGATCGATAATTTCATCACCAATTGGATAAGGCCCATTAACCGGGTCAAACTCTAATTTTTTCTCAGGATCCATAACAAACCACGGTGGGCGGTCACAGATCTCTCCTGACATTTTTAGTGGACATTCGATTAGACCGATGATGTACTCCGTATTCGGTTTTCCCGATACCGTTGCTGTAGCAGTCTCTGAGCGCAGGATTGAACCCGGATTGACTGATACCGTCACTGTTTCAGGAGTAAGTGCAAGAGTTGTTACAGCAGATTTCGCCCCACCAACTGCAACATAATTATCAATGATGTTGTTAGCCCAGCAGGTTACCGATATTGAATAGGTTCCTTCGGGTGTATACAATTGACCAGTTACTGGATCTAAGGCAGCAGTATCCCATGTCTTCCACTGGAATGTGTTCGTGGTGATATCCTGATCCTTGAGAGGAAGTACCGCAGTAGTTGGAGTAATAAGGGACGTGTAATCTTTACCATTGGACCCAAGAACATTGATATCAAAGATACCGGCAGTTGCACCCCCACTTGGTCTCTCCTGGATGTGGTACAGGTTGGTCTTGATGTTAAACACCAGATCTGTTCCAATAAAGACCTGACCGGTCCTGTTTACATCCGGACACTCTGTGTCAGCAGGTACGAGTTCTATGTGCGGAATTGCAACATAATATGCTACAACCGGCTGGCCACCAAAAGTAATCGGTAGTCCGCTCCCCTGATCACAGAGATAAAAAGCACCCTCCATGATCTGGCCGTTTAGCGTGTACTCAACCTCGTTTACATAATAATTAGTCTCGCTGCCTGGTGCAATCGTGATATACCGGTCAGCAGGAGTTAATCCAACTTCGGCAACACTTTTCCACCATCCGACATAATTAATCAAATTATTAGGAGGGTTTGGGTCAGTAAGCGCATCCGTAATGTCCAGACCAGACTCTCCAATGAATACATGCGTCCCTTGTTCAACTATAGGAACTAGAACATTCTGTCCGGCTGCTGATCCAGGACTTATGAATATCAGGCTGATACTCAAAAGGACCAAAAGCCAAATCTTTCTGTTTCGTTCAGAATTTTTTCCATCTGTTACCATGTTTTACCACTCCATCCCAACGGATCTGCCCTAAAGGACGGCTTTTTTAAAACCCGGACTCATAGCGAGCGGGATTTAATGCCTCCCCCTCAGAACCGCTTATCCTGATTTTACCCATCTCACAAAGAACTGTTTGCGTTTTGAGCCCCCGTTCCATGATAATATACATCATATATATTATTGTCAATATAAATATTTCCATTATTTCTCAAAAAAATAAAAAAAATCAGGAACTCATCCTGCAAGACAGGATGAAAAAATGAAAGAAAAGTGAATCAGATAATAGTTACCGGGATTGTAACCGAATCTTTAGTATACGTGTTGTTTACCGTAAGTCTGGCTGGATACGTGCCTTTCTGATTATACTGATACTCAGTTACCCAACTTGGTGTTGAAAATGCGTCAGATTTCCCGTCACCATATTCAAGCACCCATTTCTCAACAGATCCCGTGGATGTGTCAGTGAACTTAACTTTTCTCTCGCCAAGACTTTCAGCCGTGAACCCTGCATCAACAACCGGATTTTTAATGATGATCGGCTTTGTCACAGGATCTGATCCGGCACTGTTCCCGGCGGTCAGTGTAACCTGATAGGTTCCATAATTGGTAAAGAGATGTTCTGGACTCTGAGTAGATGATCCAAGACCATCACCAAAGGACCACTGCCATGAGTAGATCTCACCTTTTGAAGTATCAGTAAAGAATACCAGGTACGGATTTGTCTCACTAAAGGTATAGTTAAATGAAGCTTTTGGTGAATTAATCGGTGGAACCCTTACATTCTGAGTAATTGAGTGAGTCTTCTCAAATTCATCGGTTACTGTAAGAGTGATATCATAGGTTCCGACTGAAGAGAACGTAAATTTCGGACTCTTATCGGTTGAGGTTCCTTCTTCTCCAAATGTCCAGGCATAGTCCAGCGGAGTTGCACCATAACTCTGATCGATAAACTGGAGTGCCATTGGTTCATTGTCAACCTTTGCAAAGGTGAATCCTGCTTCCGGAGCAAAGAAGAGATCAGATTGTAAGTCGCCGAAATACGGGATATTAATTACCTTCGAGATCCTTCCTGAAACCTGGCATTCAGTAGACCATACAGTCATTGTTACGGTATAATTACCAGGTTCCTTAAACATATGCGTTGGTGCTCGTTCCACTCCAGCAGGTGATCCATCACCAAAGTCCCAGAGCCATTTATCAATGGCACAGGTTTCCTCGACATCTGTAGCGAAATAGGGTCTTGAAACATCCATAAATTTGTAGGAGTATCCATACGTGCCATTTCGGTCTATCATGTCATAAGTAAATTCTGCATCAATAGTAGATGAGGATGAACCAACCGTTACAGGGCCTGTAGTATCGGAATATCCCATACCATCCTTGAGAATTGCTAATACATAGGGGTTATATGTTCCAGGATATTGGTATGTGTGTTTTGGTCTTTGTTCAAGTGATGTACCGGAAAAACCAGAATATACTCCGTCACCAAAGTCCCAGTACCACTGTGCTACATAATCCTGTGATTCTGCATCAGATTTTCCATTAACAGATAAATCTGCATTAAACTGAACTTCCAGAGGTGCATTTCCAGTATTTGGAATAGCTCTCACATTCGATAATACTGCAGTGTTAAGAATCCACACATTATACAAATCGTACTGATATGAGTCTGGTTGAATGAATGATTCATTTACGCCATGCACATTTGAGCTTTTCAGACGGACGGTATACAGACCAGGAGCCGTATACTTATGGACCGGACTTCTGAGTGATGATGAGGAATTATCTCCGAAATCCCATTCCCAAGAGTCTTCCCATGACTCCGATTCATTACTCCAGAACTGGATCGGATCTCCCACGAATCCATATGCCCAGGTGTGAACTCCTGCAAAGTATGGTTCACTGGGATTTGAATTCATCATTTTCATGTCCGGATGAGGAACATCATCAGGGAATACTTCAATCTCCTGCTGTATCGTTCCTGAACTGTATTCATCCTTGGATGCAACCAACGTTACCGTGTACTTACCAGTTCTTGGGAATACAACACGGGGAGTAAACTCATTTGAAGTTGCAGGCTCTCCACCTTCGATTGTCCACGTAACATCCCAGTCTGCCGTAATTCCCAGAGGAATAAGGACTACACTATATGGAGATTTGCCGTAATCCTGAATCCAGGTGAAATTCAAATTGTCATAGGATGGTTCGTATACATGAACCCAGTCCCATACACGGTAAACAGAATTTGCCTGGACATTATCTGTAGAATATTGCTGATCTCCATGTTGGACAAACAGGCTTACGTTGTAATCACCTGCTTCTGTGTACAGGTGTGTCGGATTCTTTTCATGTGAAGAACCACCGTCATCAAAGTCCCATGTATAATTTGGAATTACCTGAACTGCCAGAAGCTCCGGATCCAAAACCGACTGGTCAATGAAGGATACATTTAGCGGACAGGTTCCATTCTGTGGAACTGCAGCGAATGCTGCGGTTGGATACCTCTGAACACCTACATTAATGAAATCAGTCTTATTTTCATAGTCTGTTTCACCGTGTTGATCAATAACACTAAGGTTTACCCAGTATTTTCCTGAGTATGGGATCTTAAACTGTGGATTATGCTCAGTCCTTGGTTCACTGGCCCAGGTACTGTTACCAATAGTCCAGTTATATGCAAACGGCCCATCTCCGATTGTCTGATCTATAAGTGTGAAGTTCAGGGGAGCAAGACCTTCTCTGACAGAAGCACTGAAATTCGCAACAAATCCCCCTGGATAGACCTGAATATTTTCTACCGAGGTTTTATCGCTTTCTCCATACCAGTTTTCAACTGTCGAAGTGATATTATAAGTTCCGGGATCTTTGAGGTAGAATACAGGATTTGCTGTATCAATAGGGCCCTCTATGTGTGCACCCGTGGTGGAATCGTATACATCATATGTGTAATTCAATGACACATTTGACATCGTATAATTGACCATACTCTTGGACTGGTCAATTACACTCACATTCATAGGTCCAATTCCGGCCATCGGAACTACTGAGAAGTTCGCAATGGGCATAACATTGTCCGGAGGAATCTCAAATGTCTTACTGATGGTTGTATAATTCCCATTCGCACCAACCGTGAGGTTAATGAGATAATCAACAACCCCTTTGGACATATCCATGGTAAACTGATTTTTACCGGAATCTTTTATAACTTCACCAGTCCGTGTGTTTGTTCCTTTCCACCACCATTTAGTAACGTTCAGCTCAGGATCAATCTTTGAATATGAACGGTCGTAGAATGTGACCGTACCATTTGGATCCAAAGCCCTGTCATCATAAGCAGCCTTTGGTATCATACGGGCCGTGATATTCCCACATGGACCAAACGGATAGAAATTAACGGTCAAACTAGATGTATTTAATCCAGTTTGATTTGCAGCGATTAGCTGAACAAAAATTGGTCCTCCATTGAATGGAGCAGTATCATTAGTAATATTCCGCTTACTTGAATCAAATATTGGCGATCGTTTATCTCCATTAATTGTCCAATTCCATGAACCAATTGTATCTGTACCATTCCATGAAGAAATATCATTGAGATACAAAATATCTCCACAGGAATAATTTACGGACAATAAAGCACCTGAATGATTCCCACCAAACAGCGTCATACCTGCCTGATTCTCCACTTTGAAATTTGCTGATACATCCGCAGTACCAGGCTGGAAAAATAATACTAGGAGAAGAAGCACCCCAAGTATAACAATTGCCCCATTTAGGATTTCTTTCCTTAAAAGAAACCTCTTTTCATCCGATTTCATCGCATAATCCCCACGATTAATATGATCCTTCTCTTGATCAGGATAATTATAGTAATTATTGGATATGATATATAGATTATGGAATATAGATGAAAAGATATAATCAAAAATTAACTTGGAACAGTTACATCCCTTTTCGATTGGGTCAGACTCTTTCAAAAACCATTAAATTTGCCACAATCAGAATACACGATTAGGAACAACCAGTTTAAATATTGAGGCGCGTACTTTCGCTCTACACTCATTGCTCAATATATACTTCAATGAATAACATTATGATGATAATATAAACTTTTTCCCAATCTAAAAAAAAATCAGATTTATCAATCATCTTTGAAAATGAAGTAATCTGAAAAATCAATATGTTTCGAAAAAGGAAGAAACAGGGATTATAATTTCCTGTTCAAGCATTATAGAAGAGTTCCATCTATCACATTTCTATTCGGCAGTGACGATAAATGGAATATCACTAAACTTCTGCACTCGTGAATTCCGGGTATCCAAAACATATACATTACCATCTTCATCCACAGCAATGCCCCGGGGAGTATCAAATTCACCAGGAGCAGAACCATGTGAACCCCATTCAGTCAGGTATTTACCTTCCTTGTCGAATTTTAGAACCTTATCATTTTCCGGATCAGTTACATAGACATTACCGGATATGTCAACAGTCACTCTGAATGGATAAGAATATCCAACCGATTCAGAATATTTTGTTTGAAAGGAGGCCAGGAACACGCCACCGGAAGTAAATTTCTGGATTCGTTCATTATATGCATCAGCTACGTATACATTATCTGATTCATCAACAAAGAGGCCACGGGGAATATCAAATTGCCCAGAATCACTACCTTCAGACCCCCATGATCCCAGGTAGACACCATCTGGTGAAAATTTCTGAATCCGATTGTTATACGTATCTAGAACATAGACATTTCCGAGACGGTCAACACCTACATCAGAGGGGTAATCAAATTCTCCAGGTCCAGTCCCTGACCACCCCCATGAATCAAGGAAAATTCCTTCAGAATTAAATTTTTGAATCCTGTCATTTCTCATATCTGCAACATATACATTACCGAAATCATCTGCACATACCCCATCAGGCCTGTTGAACTGCCCGGCTTTTATCCCATAAGAACCCCATTCAGTTACAAATATTCCATCTGATGTGTATTTCAGGATCCGGTTATTACCACTATCAGCGATGTAAATATTCCCAACATTATCAATCGATAATGCATAGGGATTATAATAGTTATATGGTCCGGGAACACCAACCCTCATCAGGAAGATCCCAGCCGAACTAAATTTCGATACTCTACTGTTTTCAGTATCCGTCACATATACATTTCCTACACCATCTACACAAATTCCAACCGGATAATTAAATTCTACTAGTCCATATCCTGATGAACCCCACGTAGCTAAAAATTTTCCATTTGAATCAAATTTCTGGACACGATTGTTTCCGGTATCTATTACATAGATATTTCCAAGATTATCAGCACTAATATCATAGGGATAATAAAACTGACCTGGTTCAGAACCCCGACTCCCCCAAAATGAGAGATAATTTCCGGATGAATCAAACTTCTGAACACGGCTGTTACCCGTATCCATAACGTAGACATTTCCAAGATTATCAGCACTTATTCCATAGGGATAATAAAACTGACCAGGTTCCGTTCCATATGAACCCCATTCGGCGACAAAAACACCGTTTGAGGAAAACTTCTGAATCCGGGAATTCCCAGAGTCTGCTACAAACACATTCCCGGACCCATCAACACTAATTCCAAATGGCGAATTGAACTGACCAGGTTCAGATCCTATTGATCCCCACTCATTCAGGAATTTTCCATTGGAGTCAAATTTTTGAACCCGGTTGTTTCCTATGTCTGTAATATAAATATTCCCTTTACTGTCAGCATCAATCCCGACAGGATAAATAAAGTTCCCCTGATTTTTACCATAGGTTCCCCATCCAGTCAGATACGTACCAGTAGGACTGAATTTCTGGATTCGGCAATTCTCCGTATCAGTAACATAAATATTTCCAGATCCATCAACGCAGGACTTAGTTGGATACATGAGCACAGATCCTGAACCCCAGGTCGAATTAAAATACTTGGCTGAAGTAACTCCATCCGGATTTGAAACTTCAATCGAGTACCGGCCCGGATCCAACCCAGTCAGATTGAATGAAGTGGTGATATTCCTGGAATTGACATATGTAATCGGATTGATATTTTTCTGACGGTATACACCACTAGTTAGGTTTGTTGTAACACCGCGTTTAAAATTTGATCCAACAATACTCACTGATTGAGATGAGGAACTATTAAGCCCAAAATTTGGAGAAACTGAGTCAATCTTTGGAATAACAAGTCTGGATAATGTCTGTGCAGTTATTGCAGAATTATTTTCCAGTACCTCACCTGCCCCCATATTCTCTACAGATACGTCCTTTTCATGAAATCTCCTGTCATCCATTATGTGATGCCTGGATGAATTTTTTTCCAGACTAAAGAGGGATTCAATATCTCCAGTAACAAGTATCACCATTGAGATATTTTCGATTTCATCCGGATTACTATAATTCCAATTATTATCAGAATTGTTTATCTGCTCTCCATTACAGGATATAAAAAAGCAGAAAATTAATAGACTTATCAGTACTATTTTCTTCATTACACCCACCAATAAATATAGAGAATGATATATAAAAATAGATAAATGTATCGATTATGTTTAATTTTTTGATAATTATCAAATAAAAAAAATTAAAACAGGAATAAAGATTCAGGGACCAAAGAACAAAACCGAATCTGCTCCTGCACTCATCGGAACGGTAATGTCACCCATAACAACCTGACTCTGGGAAAGATCATTCCTGGACCATAATGATACCGTGTATGTTCCTGACTGGGCATAGATATGTGGAGGAGGATTCTGTTCACTAGAGGTTGCACCATCCCCAAAGTCCCATTTCCACTTATTTGCACCACCTAAGGATTCATCATAAAATGTTACAGTATTACCATCACCTGATTTAACAGAAAATCCTGAAATTACAACACCAGGAAGGGGTTCATTATTGAGCCGGATAGTATAATCTTTATCAACTGAAGGTATCACAAATGGTGAATCAGTTGATTTTTCTTCATTATTTACTGTAAGATTCTTTACTCTGGCTCCTGCAGTCGGGTTGAACGTAAATGAAAGTGAACTACCTGGATCTGCTGAAAAAACTCCTGAAGGATTGATCCAACCAATTCCATCAGATGATGCGTTAATTGTAAAGCCATTTGCAGATACGATAAAATTTGATGGAGCAGATGACCCGCTTATTCCTTTAACGATAACCGGATGATTTCCAAGAGTATTATCGACGGTTTCAGGGAATGTTGCATTAATCAGAGTCGATGATTCAACGATATATGGTACAGTAGCACCATCAACAGTGACATTATTCAGGGCAGGTACCGTGTCAAAACCTGTTCCGGTAATAGTTACCGGGAAAGAGGTTGAATGAGTATTCTGGAGACAACCGCCAGGATTCAGATTTGTTATCACAGGAAGAGCCGGATTAATGGTGAACTGGATATTGTCATTACTGAACTGACCTCCCTGGTTTACACTGACATTCCAAAGACCAATACTGGAAGTGGGAGGAAGGTAAAGAGGTGTTGTCAGGTTATTACCGGACATGATACCTGTAAAGGTCAGATTCGACTGACCAATCTTTGTCAAGTTAATGATTGCCCCGGTTGCAAAATTATTCCCGGTAAGATTGACTAGAAAAGTGCTGCCAGCCAGACCTGAATTTGGATAAATCCCGGTTACTTCCGGTTTGAGTGGGGCAGTAATGTCAAACTGAATGTTATCATTACTAAATTTTCCACCCTGGTTTACACTGACATTTCGCATGCCTGCAACGGCGGTTGAAGGTATTGTAAAAGAACCGGTAAGATTAGTTCCGGACAAACTTCCCGTTGTAGTAATGGTCGCCTTACCAGTGCTGGTAAGGTTTACCAGTGCTCCGTTTGCAAAGTTGCTTCCAGTCATATTGAAATGAACATCTGAACCAATATGACCGGAAACAGGATTAATGGATGTAACAACCGGAGCAGGTGAAAGGTGCAAGACACCCACCGCATAATGTTGCATGGCAGGACTAGAGCCATAAGTCCCACCCCATGTCATGGTATGATAGGAATAATCCCAGGTATCATGGAGGATGACAGTATTAGGTGTGGAATACCCCACACCAAGCATGGTATGCCCCTCAACCTGGATTAAAACGGGATAACCATTATCAATTTCTTCCTTGTACTGATTGAAAGTAAATCCTTTTGTATTTCCCTTATAACCATAAATATACTGATTATAATTTGTAAGTACTGAATACCCACGAGACTCAGCAAACAGTTTCATCCCATGAATACCATCTCGTCCATTAGTTAATTCCATCCCGGTATAATCATACAAAGGAGAGCCATTAGTGTAATAGTAAAAAGTAGTACTTCCATCAGAATTCCTCCAATTCTTATACTGATTGGTTCCCATGTAATCACCGATACAATCTAAGGGAGTATGTTCTGACCAGGCACTGTAATAAGGATCAGTCGTAGATTCATATGCAGAATAATAGTCATCTTTATGCCCTTTGGAAACACGCCCATCAAGACCCAGTTGTGAGGCACTCAGTGGACATTGTCCCTGACTTTCAAACGAAGGACCCCATATGGAATTGTTCAAAGGGAAAACTCCTCCATTAGTCGGACCAACATAAAAATTAGGATACCCGTTCCGATCAAAATAACCAAAATACATCGCTGCAGAAGTAGCCGAACATCCATATGACCAGTCCAATGCAGGAACATCGGTTTTGTTCACCATTATGGCTGATATTTCAGCAAGAATCGGAACATTTGCATTTCTTACCCACCCTTCAGGGGGGAGACCGGGACCTATCTCACGTTCATCAATGAGATTGCCGTTATCATAAAATTGCGATTTTAGCGTCGAATCATTAGCATCCAGATCAGCATAAACACAAGGGATGCATAAACAAGAGACCAGAATAAAGAGAACAATGGTCCCCCTGACCATCGACGGAGAGAAACACCAAAACATAATCCATATTATTTTGTATTATATATATTACTTTTTAAATTATAAGGACAGATTAAAAAAGATACTGTTCAATTAAAAGTATTATCAAGAATTTTTAGTCCAAAAAAATATTTGGAAAATTACACATTCGAAAACGTGTAACTTTCTGTCATAGGTACTTCGATACTACCCTTAACAACCTGGCTCTGGGAAAGATCACTCCTGGACCATAATGATACTGCGTAAGTTCCAGCCTGTGTATAGGTATGTGGAGGAGGATTTTGTTCACTTGAGGTTGTTCCATCTCCAAAGTCCCATTTCCATTTATTTGCAGAACCCCAGGATTTATCACTGAATTTCACAGAATTACCTCCACCAGACTCTGCAGCAAACGCTGCAATAATAACACCCGGAAGTGGTTCGTTATTGAGCATTATTGAATGGTCGTTTTGAATATTCTGTAAAGTGTAAGTTAAATCAGAATTATATGTAACAGGAGTTCCATCAACGGTTAGGTTCTTTACCCTTGCTCCTGCAGTGGGATTAAAGGTAAACGTTTGAGATGCTCCTTTTGCTACTTCTACCGTCCCGGATGGATCAATCCAGCCAATCTCATCAGACTGCACATCAAGAGTATATCCTTCACCAGCCGTATATGCTACTTCAATAGCGTAAAAATAATTATTCCAGTATATCCCGCTTCCAGCATAATCCATATTCATTTTTAACCGGAATATCCCATTTGGACGGTTTGCATTGCTACCCCAACTATTCAGGACCTCCCAGTACCGTTCATCAGGATTCGAACTGGTATCATTGTACCCTACTAGAAGGACTCCGTGACCACCTGCATCGGTGGCTTCATCATTATAGGGATCCGGATCCCAGATGACGGATTCTGCCTGATTATTCCAGAACGTAGAAAATTCATCCCATGCCTCAATTGTTGGAAGCCGGAATCCATAATAAAGGGCCTTGTTTGCATCAATCTGTGCCTTTATATTTGCAATCGCCTGATCCTGACTGACAGTATAGGTTGGGACCAGGTAAGAAGAGATAGAAGTAATTGGATAACTCGGACTGGTTGCGATATACTGTGCAGGCATTTTTGTTCCGGCTGAACAATCCCCACCAGGACAGGCAATTGCATCATAATATGAAGCATTCGTATTTGACCAGGGGATAACCTGATCATATAAGGGATTGCTGTAGAAATCAACAAATTTTGAGGCACTTCCTCCTTCACATGCCCAATTTTCACCGATACCATTTTCAAGATTAGAATTTACATATTGTATCGAAAGACGATCCTTTACATCATTCTGGACAGTATGAGCAGTCTCGATTACTCCGGTAGAGGCCCATGCCCAGCAATTACCACAGTTCCCCTGATTTCGTTCAGCGGGTATATATGGAACATTCAGAAGAAGACTTTTTGAATCTTTATTCTGAGTAACCTGAGCATTTGGAAGAGCCTCTGAATTTAGCATTTCCATAAGTTCTTCCCGCATCTGTTCAGGAGTCTGATGCATTATTCCATATTCTGTGAATTGTGAAATGTCAGATTGATCCTGATTGGTAACTTGTGGAGTTACAACATCCATCTCATAGGGAATTTGTTTTTGTACTGTCTTATCCCCGATAGTCACCTTTACATTCATGATACCCTTGCCAGGAGATAATTCAGGAATAAAATTTACCGAACCTGAATCTACTCCTGCGGTTTTAATGCCAGAAAAGCGAAATGAAACACTACCTGTTTCGCCAACTACAATACTATCCTGAGTAAGCGAGAGAGAAAGAAGTCCATTCGAAAGATCAGAATAGACATTAGATGAAACCGGTTCTCCATTTACGGCCAGGTCTCCAGAGAATGAAGTAATCTTACCATCATCTATCGTAAAAGGATACAGAATGAATCCATCGGTGATACCACATGTCTTCTCAGAGTCTTCACTAAACGATAATTCATAATCAGCAATTATACTCTCCCCATCTGAAAAACCGGTATAATCAATGACTACAGGCATGTCCTTGTAAAGCACTTCCGGACTTATCGCAAGAGAATCATCTGCTGGAACCGCAATAATCATTTGTGATAAAAATAGCGCTACGAATATCCATCCCCATACCTTTTTCATAATAACACCCAAATATAGTGCACTATATTAAATTAAAAGAATAAAAAATTTTTTATATAACAAATATTTTTGTAGAGAACTGTTATTGAATCAACACCAGGTTTAAAAAACGAATTCTCGGTGGTTTCAATTACATATCATAATTTCATTCTGATACTCCGGATGTACATCTTCAGGGGGTATACAACTTTCATATATCAGGTTACCTGTTTTTTTTCGAGAATTCTATATTGATGTTGGATTAATACGATTGTACATCTAATCCCGGGAGTCTGGTAAAATGAGAATCCCTTGTTACTATGCTTTGATTGTTTGAAATACATATGGCTGCAATCAACTCATCAAAATCCCCGATGCGATTGCCATATGTAAGAAGCTCGGACGAAAGTTTTCCAAAGGTGTCCAAAACTCCTGGTTCAATCTGTAAAAGAATGAGACTAGAAATTATTTCTTCGACCAGTCGTTTATTTTTATCTGTTTGAGATGAACGATAAGCACCTTTGAAGAGTTCAAGAACATTGACAATTGTGGTACATATCATCTCGTTATCTTCTTCTAGTGCCAATAACTTGACCATTGCCCGTTTATCTTTCTTGATTAAATCAATAAGAAATGACGTATCCAGCACAACCATCAGAAAGATACCTCTCGCATTGTACTGGACCGTGTTTCTTCTGAACCTTTTTCAATACTCATAGCAAGATCATCATTCGGTTCATAATGAGAGAGAATTTCGGAGAGTTTTCTTTTTTCAGGAATAATCCTTATAATAAGATCAGAAAAACTTTCACGGTCATCTTTTTTGAATTGTTTTAATCGATTATACGCATCTAAGGTAATAGTAATGGTTTTTGTAGCCATATGTGTATGTTTACACATGAACATAAATATCTTTTTGATGAGGAGTACCTCTGCAAATAAATTTATCATTCCTGGTTTTTTAAACGATAATATTACCCGTTCTTACTATTTTGAAATATCCTTAATAAATCGACAGACAATGAGCCAGGTGACTTATTTAACATTGAACAACAACAAAAAAGTATAATATATGAAAATAGAACAATAGGAAGATATACCAAAGGAATTGAACGTTTGGATTATCCTTATTCATACTGATTAATTCTTAAAACACCATCTATCATCCGTATATCAAGTAAACCAAAATAATGATGGTGAGAATCACATTCTGGTAAAAAAAAAATAAAACAGATGTTATGATAAATCAAATAAACACAAGACTCATTGATGATAATCCAGGATTATTAATCCTTCCGGATGTGAAAAAAGTAATTATGCTGTTCACTCGCAAAATATTATCTGAATATCCTGAAAAAATTGTTAATATCATCTTATACGGGTCGTATGCCAGGGGAGAATTTCATCAGGAATCTGATATTGATATCCTTGTTTTAACTACTGATGATTCCTGGAATATTAAAAAAGGAATTATGACCATAGGATTTGATATGTATCCGGAGTTTGGGATTATGATCTCTGCGAAAGTAATGACTGAAGAACAATTCAGCAAGATAAAAAAAAATTTATTTATGCAACAGGTTTCACAGGACGGAATCGCAGTTGTCTGATATTACAGAAATTACGTTCTTTTTCATAAACCATACTCTTGCCCGAACTAAATCCTTACAAGAAGCTGCAGATTATGGAACCGGAGAACAGATAACAGAAGAAATATCCCTGGATGTTCTCAAGGGAAGCAAACAATTCATTCAGATCTGTGAAAATCTAATTTCTCCGGAAATTTTCCACTAAATGTTAGGATATACCAAATAATTCCATATCTATTATCATTATCCAATCCCTCTTAAAAACCTAAATTACGTAAATTATTACTAAATAAGTTTGATACCATCTTCGTCAATAACTATGGATTTTCCAACAATGTCTGAAACAAAGGCCATATGGCCGGTTTATAATGACAGGATTTTCGAATTAAAGAATAAAAGCGGTGATAATTCTCCAATACTGTTAAATGGCTTTAGGTAAAGAAAATCCAAATCGTATATTTGGATAGTATTATTGAACGGTTCTCAAATTACCCATATAGATGAGTATAATTATATTACCTCATATATTGAATAATTTATCAACTTTGTAATATAATGATTGAATCCAACCACCCCCCATAACAATTCACCGTTTAAACTTTAAAATAAGCCATAATCTCACGATTTCAATTCTCCCTTTTTCATCGTAGAAAAAAGACCTGAATTACTCTTCGTTTCTCATAAAAACTATAAAAACCATAACACTCAAGGCTCGCTATTCTTCATTTGATCTCAGCCATACAAGATATCGATTTTATTTTTTTAGACCAATAGCGAGCCGCTATGATCTGATAATTATGCAATTTTTTTTGTTTTAATTCATAAAACTGATACATGTAAGATTTTTCCCTTTTTTTCGCAATAAAAAAGTAATAGAAGTATCAAAAGGGATTCCCGGTTGTTTCTGCGATATATCCTCCAGATTCATTTAAAGAAACCTGGTGAACAGGCATATAAATCATGCTACTCTGAATATTCATGGAATCCAATGAAATACCAGTAATTTTCTCGATAATTTCATCAGGATTCGATTCATTCATTGAAAACTCAGATATTTTTTCGCAAATTTGGGACCCATATTCACTTTCTCCGCTACTGACCAGTGGTGCTGTATCAAATACCCCTGATTCCCTGACCACCTCGAATGGTATCGTCGTATAGCCCTTATTATGTGGTGCATCCCGATCAGTAAATCCTGTACCTGCAGGAACCTGGTGTATGTAGGCATATGCCTTATACCGTTCATTCTCAGAAATATCTGACCAGCCCGTCCGGTTCGGACTGCTCCAGTAGTTCCCTGCTACATACGGACCACCCACAATGTTTTCTCCAGGAACAGGACCGGAAGGATTTGTCCAGGAATAAAGCCCGACATCTCCGGTCCCAGTGACAGGTACCGGACTTGAAAAATAGTTATCATAGATGCTGCCAGATCCTTTTCTATTACCTGTATCAATGAAAATATCTGATTCTGAATTTGATGTCAGGAGATTACCGTATACCCGAACGTCTTCAGCCCGGTCATTCATATTTATCCCGATAGGATTGAGAGAAATATGATTTGTTCTTACTGAAGTATTATTGCTGATAGAAGACGTCCTAATACCAGTTACTGTGTTGTATATGACAGTGTTATCTTCAATAACCGCATGAGGGAGCCAGTTATAAATTCCCTCGTTGGAATTTGCCATGGCTACATTGTTATAAATCCTGGCATAATACCCATGACCCCAATCACCAGGCTCAGGTCCGACATAGACGCCTCCACCTACAATTCCATTTCTGGAATTGAATAAGGCCATATTTCCAGACACATCTGCATAATTACCCTGAGATAAAATACCATTTCGGTTAAAAAGAGCTACATTATCATAAATTATTGAATTATGTCCCCAGGAAAAAACCCCGCTGTCACCATGATACAGAGCAGTGTTCCTATAAATCAAGGAATTATTACCATATGATGCAATACCTGACCAGGTATTATTTTGTACCAATACGTCAGAAATTATCATATTATCTGCATATGCATAAACTCCCTGACTAAAATTTGATATCCGGGTAATGTTTTGCACTGTACAGTTATACGCTTCTTTAAGAACATGAACCCCGATACCATCTCCAGGACCAGTAATCGCGTACTGGTTCCCTTCAAAATTGACATCAGGAGAAGCAATCTGAACAGCATGTTCGGTAGAAGTTGCTACAAGGTTCCCTGACAAATCATAGGTCCCTGCTCCGGTTATGGTGATCTTCCCATCAGAATAATCCCCGGTAAATGTGTAATCAGGCCCAACATGATGAGGCTCAAGAACGATCTTTTGACCAGACGCAAAACCTCCCCCATAACAAAGGAGAATGATGAGAAAAAGAATGACCAGCGAGATTCGTCCTGACTGTGTCATAATCTTCCCCCACCCCAGTCAGGAGAACAAACCATACAATCATGATTCAGGTTTTGTGCCCGCTCTTCTATCAGAAATTGTAGACAAGTACCATTCATAATTAACACCCATTATTCCGAATTTTCATTACATATGAAAATTCCTCTGTTAATATTCAACCCTCAACGAAGTCAATGATAATGAACCCCGGGAGATTATTATTCTTTCTAAAATATTTTAGCATCTGTATAAATGTCACTGAAGGATTTACTTCAGGAACAAAAAGAGATTATTGATGTTTAAACCCAATTACACCCAATGAGCAGATTTGTAAATAAACCCAAAAATGTTCAGGACTACCTGGATTTACTAGTCATCCTTAAACTCAACATAAATCTCGTGATTTTCTGATATTTTTTCAAGAATACATGGTTTCATTATATCCTGCATGAAACCATCAAGATAAACTCTGCTTACCGCATATCCGGGCTTTGGATCCCAGGTGATAACCAGGGTCGATGAATCAGATACGGTAACAATCCCATATGGAGAAGTATTTCCACCCGGACCAGGAGCTACGGTGACCTTGTATGTTCTTTACTGGTTCGTTTACCTGCAAAAACACCGTTTCTGACGAATGCTGATCATCAGGATTCTCCACGATAACACGATATTTTCCGGGAATTAATCCGGAAAGATCAAAAGAAGCAGTGATAATCTTTCCATCGGAAGAAGTAATCGCTGGAGTATTATTTGAGATCATTATCTCACCTGAATTTCCACGAAGAGAGACAACCGATCCTGAAAGAAAATTCTTACCCCTGATGGAGATCTCACATAATGAATCAGTAATCGACAACGCCCTAGGATTAATATCTGATACAACAGGAGGAAGATCATATACAGTAAAATATACAGTATTTACCGAACATTGAGTATCCGGATTTACTACCTGTACAAGATACCGGTCACCTTTCTTCATTCCGGGAGAAAAAACAGATGTGAACATATTATTGTCGATGTTTGTACTGCTCGTTGGTACAATTTCTCCCGAGGAATTTATCAGTTGTACAATCGATCCAAGGATAAAATTACTCCCTGTTATCGTACAGGTAAAAGGTTCTTGATCAATTCTTCCGTTATCCGGAGTTATTCCGGTTACTACCGGCAGATAAGGATAATAAATAATGAAAGGTGTTGGACTTACATACCTGTGTAGTCCGGTAACTATGACAAGAGAATATTCTGCATACACCTGACCAGCTAGGTTAAACCTTATCGACATCAATGAATCAGAAATTGTATTCACCGAAGAAGACTGAATAGGAACAATTCCCGGACAATCCAAAATTGAAGTGGTAATTGGTTCTGTCATAAACCCGGATCCGGTTACAGTCACTGTTACCTGTTCGTTATTATATCCATGATTAGGTGTGAATGAATCAATTACCATGTCAGCAGATACCGAACCGGTGAACAAGGAAAAAAGCACAGAAAACCCAAATATCAGAAGATATAAAGAAAAGTGATTCATGAGATGAACTAAAACGATAGGATGAATAATGATATGAAGTAAACGGTTTTATCTCAAAAAAGATATAAATAAGAAAATCAGTAATCAGCCTTCTTTGATTACAATAACTCCATTACCGGATCAAGATGATCAAAAGGGAGTACCCTGGCATGAATTCTCTGTTGATCCTGGTCTCCGCCATAAACCACAAATGAACGTTCCGGAACCTGGCCCGATAGCTTATTCCAATACTCAATATTCTTAAAATAATCTCCAGAAATCGTCCTCCCTGCTTTAATCTCTACAGGAATTAACTCAAGTCCCATTCTATCAATAAGACAATCTATTTCCTTTCCTCCTTTGTCCCGCCAGAAGTAAAGATTACTGTCCAATCCCCGATTATACCTGTATTTAAGAAATTCACTCATTATTAAGGATTCAAAAAGCCCTCCCTTCATGGGGTGATTCATAATCTCTTTGGGACGGCGAATACCAATGAGATACGCTGCCAGGCCGGGATCGGTAAAATAGAGTTTTGGCATCTGAATAAGTCGCTTATTAAAATTTTTATGATGGGTTCTTACCAGAAACACAATAAATGAAGTCTCCAGTAATGATAACCATCCCTGGGCGGTTTTGTAATTTATCCCACAATCATTTGCCAGCGATGAAAAGTTTACAACCTGTCCTACCCTGTTTGCACACATGCGGAGGAATGTCTGAAATATTGACAGACTTTGCACCTTCAATAATTGCCTGAGGTCCCGTTCCAGATATGTCTGAACATATGCAGCATAATAATCAGAAGGAATAATCTTTTCTACGTATAAACGAGGATATAGCCCGGAAAAGAGATATTCCTCATATGATTTTTTTTCCAAACCAGCCTGCCATAATTCATTCAATTCAAACGGGAGTAATTTGACAAGACCAATCCTGCCGGTAAGCGACTGTGAAATTTTTTCCATCATGAGAAAATTCTGGGATCCTGTCAGAATGAATTTTCCAGTTGTATCCTTGTTGTCTAAAATTCCCTGTAAGTAAGAGAATAATTCAGGCACATTCTGTGCTTCATCAATGATAATTCCAGTTTGTTGATATTGCATAAGAAAACTTCTGGGATCTTCTTCTGCAAAACGACGGGTATCAGGATCTTCAAGCAAAACATAGGGCAATGTAGGAAAAATATTCCTGACCAGGGTAGTCTTCCCGGATTGCCTGGGTCCGGTTACAGCTACAGCAGGGAATCCGACAGTAAGCTGTTTTACCTTTTCTTTTGCAGTTCGGTGAATCATATGATCAGTTGGACAAATTAGTATTGTAATTCCTAATTTGTCCGGAGAGTTGATGTAACTATCTATAAAGAACCAAAAAATCAATAATAAAAATCAGGCTTAAAAATCTAAAGGATCAATATTTTCACATTCGCTGATAAATTCTGAAATCCGGAGTCTGAATCTCTCAAAGGATGTTATGTTTTCAATAAGTATTTCAAATGCAATCTGATCATCAATATTTCCATATCGGTGAACAACAATATTTCTAAACCGTTTCATTTGCCTGACTTCTTCACCAAGAGACTTATCAAAGACATTATGTTGTATCAACCTTGAGATGATATCATCTTCAGATTCAGGGATACCAAATTTTAAATCTGCATTAATTATTGCACAAATGTCAAGAACATTCTCGATGGAATACTCCACCCGTTTATAGATACCATCTTTCACGATGCCAAGGTTCTTAAATGTATTCAGATCTGATGGAAGATGAGTAGTGACGAGGTCAATACTATCAGCAATGGTTGCCAGTTTTATTCTGATTGCTTCTGAACGTAATGTTAAGGGCTTCATGAAAGTGGAACAGCTCCGGTATAATCATCAAGATATGGCCTGAAAGCATGGTAATTTTTTATTGTTTTATACGCAAGATCTGATAGGTACGTAAAATCTTTACAAAAAAGAATAATTCCACGAAGTGCATCTTTTTGGATATAAACCGGAAGGTTTTCAAAAATCCGGATATCCAGATCATCAAAAGGTCTTGATAAAGCAATCTCCTTACCAATGCTAATAAGATTTTTCTGACTTTCCTGAATTCCAATTACCAGATCTATGTCCGAATCAGGTCTAAAATGTCCCTGGGCTACAGATCCATAGAGAATAATAAAATCAATTTTTTGCGACCAGGACCTTGAAAACAGCCAGTAAAAAGCAGAATCTATCTTCTGGGCTATTTCAGGAGTTTTTGATCTTATTAGGACTATCTTAGACTCGATTAATCCATTCTGCATATATCAGGGATTCTCCAATTAAAAATCAATATTAATTTTTCAATCTCTCAGTTTTCCAATATATTATATTATTTACAAATAATTTAATCATTGACTCATAATAGTAAGATTTCCATATAATAGTCTTTTTCAATGTGAGTATTCACCGATATATCCGGAAAAATTAATCATTAAAATATGACCTGGATAGAAAGAAGACTGATAGAATAGTAAGGTAGAGAGACAAATAGATTTTGTTTGGTCTATTATTATTTAAATCTCAAAGGAGAGAACTTAAGTCAAATGATTGAGATTCGATATCTTTATGATCAGAATGGAAATAGGACTGATGTTATTATTCCTATTTCTGCATGGAGCGAGGATATGGAACGTATTATTAAAGGAAAATTTTTCGAAAAGGAAAAATTTGACCCAACAAAATATATGGGGATTATCCATTATCCAGGTACTATTGAAGAACTTGATAAAGAGATCAAAACCCAGCGAATATGAACGATATTTACTCATAGAATAGGACGAAAAGATAAGATTTTTCAGAATATCAATGGATAGATTTTATCTAGTAAAAGAAATATCTTAAAAAAATACATAATTTTTGAAATTAAGGGGCATTCAGACTTTATCCCAGTTCAAACGTAGTAACACCGAATATCTCGTGAACCGGAAGACCTGGAATCATTTTTGTATACATCCGTGCAGTACCAAAAACCTCGGTCATTTGTCGTTTTTGTGCCATCCGGACCGCTTCATTATTCGGTTCAGGAGTATCGAAAAATATTACCTCACCCGGAACCGTCGAGGTTAACCCTTCAAAGATCTCATCTGCGATAAGAGGATTTTCGGCAAAAATCGGACCAATCTTATGACCTTCATAACATTTACGGATAACCCCATACCCTCGAATTTTTTCATCCCTATCCAACTTAACCTGTGCTGTTCCTTCAGGCTGGCGTATCCAGTTTTCAAGAAATATTTTTCTTTCAGCCGGAAAATGAGCGGTATCATACCGGAGTAGTGAATCAAAGGGAACATTGGTTGCCAGGACCAGATCCGGCTGCTCTATGCCGGATGAAATACCCTGCCACCGGATATTCCGGTATGCAAAAATCATCCCCATCTTCTCCCGGTATTTCTCCTGCATCTCAAACACCCCGTCAATTCCAAAATTTCTATCTCCGATATGATTATTCATTGCCCGGACCAGATCCCAGCCCACTCCATGGTCCCTGAACTGTTTCTTTACAATATAAAACCCACCAAACGAAAATGCGGCGTCATAATTGACAGCAACCGCAGTCCCGATAATCTCTCCATCCAGTTCAGCACAGAACCAGCCTGATGGATCCACCGGGTAATGAGACAGTGCATCATAAAGACCTGGATTCCAGCCTTCATAACGAGCCCATTCAATCGGAATACTTACCTCATCCGGAGTAAGATTTCGAATATGATAGTTCTGATTCATAATTCTAAAGAGTACTTGGATTACCCGGGATAATATAGATGCTGGAATAATCAGTTATTAAAAAAGATTATTGGATAACCAGAGGATTCATAGTTAGTTGAGAGTAAAGTAGACTACTTATTGTTCAACATTAATTACATTCATAATCATTATATTCATAATTGTTATTCAGTGGTTATCTACAGATGGTGATAATATAATCCAGGTGAATCAATACTGTTCTATCTTATGAGAATAATAGGATAATACATTCTATGATATCCGAAATATTACTGTTTCTCAATGATTTTTTCATTCCGGTAATCTTCATCATAAACATAATTTTTGCCATCACGGTTGTTTTTATCGAACGAAAAAATCCGACAACAACCATTGCATGGCTCATGGCCCTGCTCCTGCTTCCAATTATTGGATTTGTCCTCTATCTCTTTGTCGGACAAAGTTTTTACCGGGAGCGAATGTTCAGGGTCAAGAAAGAAGATGACGAAACTCTTACGAATATCATTGAATCCCAGAAAAAAGAACTGTTCTCCCAGGATATCCTTGTATCAAACCAAATCTCTTACCAGTATAAACGAATGATGTATATGCTCATGGAAAGCAACAAGGCACCAGTGACTATTTGTAACTCGGTCAGGGTCTTTGTTGATGGGAATGAAAAATTTAAATCGCTGTTAGAGGCAATACGGGGAGCACAGGATCACATTCACCTTGAATATTACATTTTAAAAGATGATAAAATTGGAAGAGAAATATTTACAGCACTCACTGAGCGGGCAAAAGCCGGGGTAACCGTTAGATTCCTTGGCGACGGGCTTGGAGCAACTGGTCCCCGGAAATCTTTTTATGAACAATACCTGAAAGCAGGCGGCAAACTTGCATTCTTCTTTCCATCGCTCATGAATATATCTCATCCCCGTCTGAATTACCGGAATCACCGGAAGATTGCAATCATCGATGGGAAAACTGGATTTGTTGGTGGATTTAACATTGGTGATGATTATCTCAGCCGAATTCATGAGTGGGCACCATGGAGAGATACTGCTGTTCAGATAACCGGCCATGCAGTACTTGCGATGCAAATACGTTTCTTTCTGGATTGGAACTATGCATCAAAGGATGATAAAATCGTTTACGATTCAAGGTATTACCCAGAGGAAAACCAACCGGTCTCATCCTTTGTTCCGGTGCAGATTGTATCTGGCGGGCCGGACACCTACTGGAACCCGGTCAAGGAATCATATCTCAAACTCATCTCGCTTGCAACCGATTCAGTATATCTTCAGACCCCGTATTTTATCCCTGACGAGAGCATCATGGATGCACTCCGAATCGCAGCTCTTTCGGGAGTAGATGTCAGGATCATGATGCCCTCAAAACCGGATCACTGGTTCGTGTACTGGGCCGGTTATTCATATATAGAACAACTTCTGGATGCAGGTGTCAGGGCATATACCTATGATACCGGTTTTATTCATGCAAAAACAATAGTCGTTGATGAAGCTGCTGCATCGGTTGGAAGTGCAAACTGGGATGTAAGAAGTTTTCGATTGAATTTTGAGACAAATGCAATCATGTATGACCATGATATCGCACGGAAATTAAAACAGTATTTCATGGAAGATCTTAACGTCTGCACAGAACTAACACCAGAGCGGTTTGCAGAATTACCGGTAAAGATAAAACTCAAACAGTCAATTTCACGACTCTTCTCTCCCCTCCTCTGATTTATCCTTCAATTCTTCGTTTTTCCGGATAAAACGAATATAGTTACGATAGGATCTTACGAGACGGGAAGTCTTTTTTTTCTGGACACAATAGTGTGCACCAAGCTTTGAGACCGAGTATGGAACAAAGCTCCAGGCAATTACCCCGGCAGTAGCACCTTTATGTATATACCCACCTGATTTTCCAATCACCCGGTTTTGTCTTTTTTTGATGCCATTTAAAAAATCTTCAACTCTCTCTGACCTGACCGCGGTTACCACGTTTCCCACATCTGCCAGGATATGAGCATCGGACCCCCCGGTGAAAGGAACCGGGTGCTCTTTTGCATATAAAATGGCCCGCTCGTTCAGATTTTTCATCATCCCCCCACAAATAACCTCTATGCCATCAATAGTTTCAAGAACTCCGGGAAGCATCTGCTTCTCAACACATTTGAGAACTCCCCGGTTAATACCAAAATACCCGAAGGGATGTGCCGCAATACGAATACAATCAAATGGTTCTGCAAGGTTTAAGCATTCCAGGACCGGAAGATTTCTTAAAAGCCCGGGGGTAGTTTTGTTCCGTTCACGCAAAAAAACCTTGAAAAAGTCTTCCATGTCTCCGCTTGTGTAAAAATAAAAAAGCAGGTGAGGCCCTTCCATTGTTTCAAGTTCAATGCCCGGAATAATAAGAACATCAGATTTTTCAGATAATACCTGCAGTGAACCTGAAATTTGGTTATGATCTGTAACCGCAACACCGATGTTGCGTTTTGATGCAAATTTTACGAGAGACCTGGTAGTAAAAAATCCATCCGAATGGTTCGTGTGCACGTGCATATCAACTGATTGAAAACCGGCTTTATGAAGCGAAGTAATATCCGGGACACCATAGTGAATAGGTTTTTTATGGTCTGACATGTATAATCTCAAAGGATTCAGATTTAAATTCCCAGGTACAGTTCTTGTTTTTTCATCCAGGGAGTACCAAATACGAGGAGAACAGGCACGAGCAAACCGGATACCAGACTATTGATAATAAACCACCTGAATATTGTTCCTGATACCTGGCTGTGCGCTATTATTCCACCAAATTCAAGAGTATATCCCCCCCAGACTGCTCCCAGGAAATTATTTATGAGAACACCAAAAATTATCAGAACCATAATATCAGACCGGTTATTTAGTGTAGGGCTTGCATGAAAATAACGAAAAGCGAGGTATGGAATTAACACCTGCCAGAGATCTGCAAAGGACCAGTAGAGTGAAACTCCAACTGGCAGACCACTTAAAATTCCTGCACCAATCAGACATCCAAAATATGCTGCAAGAATGCCCAGAATGCCAAACCACAGCGCACAGACTATCATAAGAGCCACGATTAGGTAAAGAGATGATACACCCGGGACTATTGGATATGAAAAGACGAAATACCTGGCCCCAAGTGAGTGGATAAGGACCAGGAGAAGAAACAAAGACAGGTAGATTAACAGAGGAGGACGGGAAATCCCAACATCATCCTGGTCGTACCATAGTTCATGTTTCACAAAACACTAGATATGTAAGAAGCAGTTATAAACTCTTACCTGAAACTGGAACGGCAAATCGACATGAACAGTGATAAAAGAGCTGATAGTAAAAACCCGGTTACCAACGCATTAATACTTGCCTTTTTATTTGCCGTGGTTCTATTCCCATACTGGTGGCTTGCTGACCGGTGGTCAGGATCTTACTTTTCTGATCCAATGACACATTTTACCTTTACCTCCACCACCTTTCTTCTTACTCTTGCAATAATTGATTGTGTTTTTCTCATCAGGTACTACCAGGTTAGGCAAAAGAACCGTCTCAATCACGCGACAAAAGTGATTCAAAATAATGCAGAAAATTATCGCCATTTAATAGAAAATGCCCCATTTCCAATTGTCGTGACAAATTTTACAGACAACAAGGTTCTGGTTATAAACAAGAAAGCAGCAGATCTCTTCTCTGTTCACTCGAAAGAACAATCAGGAATACTAATTACCAGTGAATTCCTGGACCAGCTGAAACAGGATTTTTTTCCTCAAAGCTCTGAAACAGAAAAAGTATCAGGGTATGAACACTCATTTCAGATACCTGGAGGTGATTTAATACATACCTCTATTTCTGCTACTATTATCGATTATCTAGGAAGAAAAGCACTTTTCACCGCTTTTGTAAATATTACCGAACGTGTCAGACTTGAGAATGAAATAATCAGGAGGGAGGAGAAATTTACCACCATTTTTCATGAGGTTTTAAATCCTCTCGTAATACTCTCTGATTCAGGAAAAATCAGGGAAATAAACGCAGGATTTACGCAATATACCGGGCTTACCAAAGAAGATGTGAGTGACAAAAAAATTGATGACATTCTAATATTTCATGATAATTTATCACGTTTCTCTGACTTACCAGAAGTAAACCTCCAGTCTCCTGTTGAAACTACCATTGAACTACCTGGTGGAGAAAGGAGATTTGTAATAATTCATACCAGGACAATCATCATTAACGAAGATTCATGTTTTCTTCTTCTCATCCAGGACATTGATGAGATGAAAAGGACACAGAATGCTATAAGCCAGGCCAACAACCAGCTTGCTATTCTCAGCAGCGTTACCCGCCATGACATTAAGAACCGGATCTCAATTATCTCTTCTTTTATTGACTTCCTTCAGAAAAAATTTGACGAAGAACCAGAAAAGCGATGGATTTCTATTATTCAAAAATCTGCAGAAGATATTCAATTATTAATTGATTTTACCCGCCAGTACCAGGATTTAGGTTTATATCCACCAAAATGGCAAAATCCAGGGATAATTATGAATAAACCAGTAATAGTATCCCTTCTTACAGGAATTACTCTCCATCTCCCGGAAAAAGAATTAGAGATTTATACTGATCCGATGTTTGAAAAGGTTCTCTATAATCTCGTAGATAACTCTATCCAACATGGAGAGCGGGTAACAGATATTACCCTGTCATATGGGAAAAAGAATAATGATCTTATCCTTCGGTATGAAGACAATGGAATTGGTATCGATGAAAAGGACCGCAAAAACATATTTGAGAAGGGTTTTGGAAAAAACACAGGTCTTGGATTGTTTCTGATTCGGGAAATACTGAAACTTACCGGTATTTCTATTTCTGAACATGGAAGGAAAGATACCGGAGTAAAATTTGACATGGTAATTCCTGCTGGAGGGTTTCGTTCTGCCAGACCAGGAGAAGGAGAAGAAAACCAGTGACAATTGTTTCTGTGAGACAAATTTCAAAGCGATACTCTGTCCTGACCTTTGACGACGAAATATCCGTGATAGTGTTGTTTGGAGATTTTCATACCTTTGTGTGTGACACCCATCTTGGTCCGGAATCAATGGAGGATGTAAAAAAATTTCTTTCAGAAGAACCATCGACCAGGGAAGTAATTATATTCAACTCTCATTCTGATTGGGACCATGTCTGGGGTAACTGTGCATTTAAAGGAGTAACCATCGTCGGGCATAATTCATGCAGGAAAAGACTGTTTAAACGTGGAAATTTTGATCTCAAACGGAATTATAAGAAGACAAGAGGAGCAGTAATCCTGACTCCACCAAATCTGACCTTTGAAACAAAATTATGCTTTGAAGACGATGACGTAGAATTTATTCATGCTCCTGGGCACACCATTGATTCATCAATATGTCTTGACCGGAGAGAAAACATTCTCTATGTTGGTGATCTCGTGGAAGATCCAATTCCGTATCTCGATTATGATCGGCTTGATATCTATCTCAACACTCTTGAAAGAATTCTGGCTTTCCAGGCAAAAATTGTGGTGTCTGCTCATTCCGGAATAGTAGATACTGATCTGATAAAAAATAATATTCGCTATGTTCAATCCGTTCAAAAATGTACAACAATCGATTCGAGTTCCCTGGGAGAGTTAGAGGAAGTTCACCGACTGAATATCAATAATCTCGTAATGCTCAGATTTGAAAAGATTGTAAGAGCGAGACTACAGGGGAGATTTGACTTTGATGCGTTCTGGTCAACTGTTTCAGAACCCGATAAAATTACCCCTGATGCTCTTGAGAAACGGATGAAAGATTTCCTTGAGCAGGTAGGTTAACTCAAGGAGATGAGAGAGGGCCTGATAGAATCGCTCTCTGGTCTTATAAACCCCTATTCATCCTTCACGGCCGGCCTGAACAGTTTTTGTGCAATCATAATGAAGAGCTTCGTCTGCCAGTTGTCAAGTTTTTGAGACACTTTTTGCAGTTCATCTGGTATCGCAATCTTCTGGGGACATGCAGAAAGACATTTTCCACATTTTCTGCACAATGAGGCATTTGCAGGAGTTCCCCCTCCACCCATGAGTTGCATGCCATAAAAACCCCGGGTAATTATCTTGTTTTTCACCATGTAGTACTGATTGTAATAATAGAAGCAAAGAGGAATGTTTACCCCAAAAGGACATGGCATACAATATGAACACCCGGTACACCCGACTTTCATCTTATTTTTAAAAACTGATTTTACTTCTTCGATTACAGCAAGATCAGCATCTGTCATAAAATCTGGGAGGGCCTTATTACATGTTTCTATGTTTTCAGCAAGATGCTTTTCATCATTCATTCCTGAAAGGACAACGGTCACTTGCGGATGATTCCAGATCCAGGAAAGGCCAAAGTCCGCAGCACTCCGACGAGGATCTGCCCGCTTATAAATGGTTTTAACTTCACCAGGAAGGCCTCCGGCGAGCATTCCTCCCCGGAGTGGTTCCATAATAATAACAGCGATTTTTTTAGAGGCTGCATATAAAAGACCGTCTTTTCCTGCCTGGTTTTCTTCATCAAGAAGATTGTACTGGATCTGGCAAAATGTCCAGTCATATGCATCGATAATCTCATGAAACGTCTTCCGGTCACCATGGAATGAAAAACCGATATTCTTTATCTTTCCTTCTGCCCGGGAGGTTTCCAAAAACTCTATCACGCCAAGTTCTAAAAATTTCTTCCATATCCCGGCATTCAAAGAATGAAGAAGATAATAATCGATGCAATCTGTCTGAAGGCGTTTTAGTTGAATGGAAAGGATCTTATCCATATCTTCCCGGGAATTTACATTCCACGGGGGTAGTTTTGTTGCGAGTTTTACTCTGTTCCGGTATCCATCCCTGAGAGCTTTTCCCACAACCTTTTCACTATCTCCTCCATGATAGGGAAATGCAGTATCGATGTAATTGATACCCTGATCAATAGCCATACGGATTAAACGGATACTTTTCTCCTCATCTACCCTGCCTCTCTTCATAGGAAGACGCATTGCACCAAATCCCAAGGCAGACAAGGAATCACCATTTTTTGGAACTGTCCTGTATTGCATATTTTCCCTCATTGATAATTGACAGACCAGGTAATCCAGACAGATTAATTGGTTATAAAACCTACATACATGCATTCAGAGCAGATTGAAAAACCAGGATACATGAGGAATACCAGGTATGTTAACTAACATCGCCTGAAACTATACATATCATTGAACCCAGGTATTTATAAGAGATATACAGGTTACGGATATGAAAAAAGATAACGCTTTCTCCGGACTTGAAGCCGCAATTGTTATGATCGCATTTGTTGTGGTTGCAGCTGTTTTTGCATACAGTATGATAAGTATGGGTTTTTTTGCAACACAGAAAGTTCAGGATGTCACATATGCCGGGATAAAACAGAGTACATCTGTTGCAATAACAGATGGTTTGATCCGGGGAGGATATAATAGCGATACTGGCCTGACTTCTCTTACGTTTAGCATTTCGGTCCCCGAGACAGGAGAACCCATTGATCTTTCAAAAATGATCTATTATTATGTCAGAAATAGTGAAACAGGAAATGAAATTCCACTAAATTATGTAACACCAGGCAGTGGAATACTTCAACCAGGAGGAAGTGTCCGGGTAAGACTGTCCTTATCTGAAGCAGGACTTAGTGGTCCAAAAGCCGGAGGATCCTTCTCACTCGAGATAAAACCACCAACCGGTGCATCAACTCTTATCCAGAGATCTCTACCATCCGGATATAATGGGGGATATATCTCCTGATACTGTTATTTATCAATCCCTGGCAATCCGGGAGGTATCCGTGTCAGTATTAACAATGGACATACATATCAGAAATTTTCCGGATTAGTGCTTCTATAGCATCGATGGTCACCATTATCCTGCCAATATCCAGGTTGTCCATGGTATCTGACGGAGTATGAATGATTCTTTCAACTTCCTCAAAGCCGGCTGAGGTAGTACATGCTATTGTTGGAATTTTCTTCAACGCAAACATCATGTGATCTCCCTGTGGCCAGGGATCAGCTTTTACAAGGCCAGGATACCTGGATCGGGTCTCTTCTAATACTGACTCCATCTCAGCAGGACAGGAAAAATATGCAATACTTGAAAGATGTCCTTTAAGACCAATTCCATCAATATTTACCGCGAATAAGATTGTTTCAGGACTCACTTCTTCGGATGATAACCAGGCCATCTCACCGGGGATATTGTAACATTCTTCACCGTTAAAAAATACAAATTCAATCGGAATTTTCGGAGCACTTCTTCGGAGCCGGTCTGCAAGAACCATGAGAGCTGCAACACCTGAGCTATTATCAAGAGCCCCGGGAGTGTAATATTTCGTGTCGAAATGGGCACATAGGAGAATTTTTTTGCCTTCACCCGGTGTTTTGCAGATGACATTTGCTGCTCGTGCCGGGTATGATTCAGTCTTAATTGAAAGTTCCATAATTTCTCCCGGATGTTTTAGAAGAAGGGTACGATCCTTCCCGCTCATGGTTCCGGAAGGAATGGAAAAGTCTCCATCAATTATGAGAGGAACTGGAAAGTCTGTCTCGGCAATAAAAATGATTGCCCCCGGTTTTTTCTCTTCAAAAAGCCCAATTATTTCCCGATGTGATTCAGACTGAAAAAAAGGAAATTTTTTTGGCATCAAGGATTCGCCGGCTAGATCCCCATAGAGCACAGCAATCTTATCGGTCATATTTGCACCTCTCAGGTCATCAATAGTCTGCAAGGGTAAAACCGGAGCGTGTAATGCACATGAAGGAGAGAAAGGATTCACTACAAGAGTAAACTCTTGTCCTGATACCCTACATGATACCTGATTAACATTCCAGTCATTGCAGGAAAAAAGTTGATATTTTACCGGATATCCTAAACATTCAAGATACTTTCCAATATATTCCATAGCCTGGCGGTTAGGAAGAGATCCAACAGGTCTGGTTCCTATAGTTTTGTACAAGGTCTTCAGATGCCCAAAAATTGTCGCAGTATTCATGATTTTATGTTTTCTCCCGTGGATTTTTCCAGAGTAATCTTGTAATTTCGATTTAACCTGTAACCATTTATCTGATTCTATCAAATTTATTTTGATTATTTAAATCCGGATATTCCGGAAAAAATGAGAGAAAAACATGAGGTACAAGATAATCTCGTGTGATGTGGTATCTGACTTATCGGTAAGCAAGTGCGAAAAAAAGTAAAGATCTAGGGATTTTTTATGGTGAATTCAGCATATTCCACATCCACCTCATTTCGTTGATCCCAGATGTTAGGCAGGGTCGTGGCAGGATATATTTTTTTCTTGATGATATCCCATCCGTTCTGCATAATCGCTCCTTCTCGATCAATTTCACGGGAGGCATCATACACATTCACATGATATTTTCCAGGTCCAAACGGAGTATCCCTGATTTTTTCAGATATTTCGGCATTCCATCGGATAGTGCCATCAGGTTCCTTTTTTACCTGAACCAGAGTAACTGCGTAATCCTCAGATATATTAAATGGCTGATATGTCTGGGTTCCGTCTTCGTTATACCGTATCAGATTAATCCCGGTTGGGTTGATATTATCACTTGCAGAGGCAATTTCCCGGAATTTGACTCTTCCTGTATCATTTACTCTGGCAAACTTACTAATATCATCCCAATATTCTTTTGGCATGATTTCCACACCAATTTTCGTGCATTTTTCAATTGTAGTCGTTCCCGTGATGTTAAACCGTTCACCGGCAATCTGATTCCCGACCGGATCGATAAAAATAGTCTGATTAGCCTGGACACTGGCTCCAATACCTGCAAGGAGAATAATCAGAATTAAAATTGTTTTACCCGACATGTTATGTTCCTCAACCGAATAGATGATTGACGATAATTTCAGTTTTTCTGACTGATACATATCTCCAGATATATCATTCATGATTCATTAAGGGTTTTCTTGTTACTCATTCATTAAACCCTGACCTGATCATCAGAATATTGCATGAGTCAGATAGCCTACAGGAGATCGCAGAATGGTTATTATGCCGGCCCACTTGTAATGCATGTCACCAATGCGAGGCATATTTTTTTATCTTGCCAATAGGAAAGAAGACTATGCCTGTAAAAAATGAATCAGAGCAAAAAGAAGGATCCAGCAATGTGAAGAAGGGTTTCATTTCTACAATATTCAGGATTTTTGAGAATCACATTGTTGTCTGGGCATTATATCTTTTAATACTCATGGTTCTTATTTTTGCATTTGCCACCAGTGCTCAACATGGTAAATTCGGAACAGATATTGTGCAATCAGTTGCACTAACCGGGTGTTCAGGATGTATCGGTGCAATTCTTTATCTCATGAATTATATCGCTCAAAACAAGAATGATGCTGTCATTAAAAAAATGCAGGATTATCCTCTTTGGTTCTTTTTCATGCCTATCGCAGGAATAATCCTGGGAATATTTTCTTACCTGTTTGTAGCAAGTGGACTGTTGGTTTTATCTAATGTTAGTGGAGTTGAACACAAAAGTCTGGTTTTCTTTTGTGCACTTGCATTTCTTTCAGGTTTTTCATCGAAATTATTTATAAGAAAATTGACTTCGATTGCCGAGGCCATCTTTGGTGAAGACGAAAATAAACCACAAAAAGAAAACGAACCGGAAAAGGAGGAGAAAAATGTAACAAATCCTTATATTCCTTATTAATAATTCCGATTAATTTTACAGAAAAAGGCAGTAATTATGACAGAATTACACGGAAATAATGGACATTTGTTCTGTAAACAACGTTTTAACATACCAGCAGGGAATTTTTCAGGAGAACGCTAATGATGCGGTCATTAATCCGGATTTCTCAATCATTTCGGAAAATTCAACAGCTTTTACGATTTTTATTTATATATCATGGGGATCATGGATTCTTAACACTGATTTATGGTAGCTATCCAGAGCGATTGAACAAAAGAAGATGGACGTGGAAAAACCACCGGTATCTCACCCTGATATTTCTCGTAGGACTAATCGGCACACCTTTTCCAGTAATATCATATGATGAAGCGGATAATGCCTCTTGTCAAACTTTTTATGCAGTGATGAATCCGGATTCGATGAACACACTCGATCTGTTATATAACAAAAATAATGCATTTGGAGATATCGGGCAGAACATAAATGGAGTTACTAGTAAAGACCAGGTTAATAATGATGAGATAATTTTATCCGGTCATGTTTTCGTTGGAGAAAAGGCCGATACATCAAATCCGGCTGATTTAGTCAGCCTTCGATTATTTCCCTCTATTAATCCTGATTCGTACCACGAAGGTGAGATTATTCAGGAAACATCAACAAATAATGCTGGTTTTTACCTGTTCACATTCACTCCAGCAAAATTCGGTATTGACCTGATAATGCCAGAATTTTATCATATTTCTCTTTTTCTCCCGGAAGGTTCCAATTCAATCACTGCTGATTCATCCTCAGGTTCAATAGTGAGTCCAACGCAAATAGTATTTCGATATCCTTTTTCAGATCCGATATTTGAAAACAATGATTTCTGGATACTATATCCTCCGAAAGCAGCGTTTGAAACAGATCTTCCATCTGGGACAGGAACAGTACCCCTGAATGTACATTTTTCTGATACATCAGGTAATAACCCTTCATCATGGGCATGGGATTTTGGAGATGGTACAACATCATCTCTTCAGAATCCACAGCATACATACACAGTTCCAGGGATTTATTTAGTAAAACTTGCTACCTCTAATTCGGCAGGCAGTAATTCTATTGAAAAAACGATAGTTGCACAAGGAGAACCAGTACTGGAAATATCACCAATATCTGGAAAAACCGGAACAATAGTCACTGCAACAGGAAGCTTTTTTATTATAACACCAGATTTGATTTCAGACACCGAATTAATTGGTGAACCTGTGGCAGACGTCTATATAGACAAACTCTTACTTTTGGATGATACACCCATATCTGATGACGGTTCTTTCACAATTACACTCACCATTCCAGGTGATACTGGGCAGGGTCCACATGAGATCAGAATTATTAATGGAAAAAAACAGCTTCATGCTACGTTTACCATCACCAATAACCCACCAAAAGCAATAATACATGCCAATCCTTTATCAGGAATTACTCCACTCCATGTTTATTTCAGTGCCCATGAGTCACGTGATCCGGATGGCACAATAACTGATTATCTATGGGATTTTGGAGATAATACCAGTTCAAGCGAAGCCATTGTTAACCATTCATATATCATACCAGGAAGATATCTGACAAAACTTACTGTTGTTGATGATGCAGGACAGTCAGGTTCAGCTTCCAAATGGATACAGGCAGACAATTCACCCCCTGTGGCCGTAGTTGTTATGAAACCAGGATCTGATCCCTTCACATTCAGATTTGATGGATCACAGTCCTACGATCCTGATGGAATTATCACATCATATTTTTGGGATCTAGGTGATGGTGATTTGGAATATTCCAAGGTTTTTTCGCATGCCTATAAAAACAAAGGAACATATTTTGCAAAACTTACCGTTACTGATGATCAAGGTAGGACCGGACAGAAAATTATTACCCTGAAAACAGGGAACAGGCCTCCGGTAGCATCATTTACATTATCACCAGATGAAAGAAACGCTCCACTCAATATTATAGCTGATGGATCACGATCTTATGACCCTGATAATGACAGCCTTAGTTTTTCCTGGTCTTTTGGAGATGAAACATCAGGAACCGGTGATATAGTCCATCATCTGTATAACAAGGAAGGAAAATATGAAATCACTCTTACAGTAACCGATACTGGAGGGCTTTCGAACAGTAGAACGGAACTAATTAATGTTGATTCACCATTCCCGCTTCTTATTTTGATTATTGTAATAACCATTTCCGGAGTAATACTGTCTGGAATTTCCCATTACAACAATGTGAAAAAGAGAAAAAATATCCAGAAAATGGAGGATGAAACAGATGAAAAAAATTCACACGGGAAGGATGAGAAATACCCGGATCTACATCATGAAATTGAAAGCGGATTAGAATGTAAACTCAATGATTCTCAGAATTTGCCGGACATTCATATGGATATCAGATCCGGAATTGTAAAAGACGGTGAAGAAACATGAATTATTCAATCGATTACCATACATTAGTTCCACCCGAGATCAACCAGGCAATAGCAGATGTTGTAGAGGGAGGAAAGGAAACTTACTTTGCAATGATCATAAAATGGTTGATTAAAAGCGGATTAAACGAAAAAGAAGCGAAAGAGCAATTAATTAAAGATCTGTCCAAAAAGATGTCCTCTGATATCAGTCAGGGAATCATCCAGGTAACCATAGAGAACCTGAAAGAAAACACTACAATTACTACACAATTAGAGGAGTCTTTACCTGATTTTTTCCAGCATATAGACATCATTATCAAATCAGGTGTAATTGATGTTTTTTGTCAGACCTACTGGTTTAAGGTATCATCAAAGGTTTGCATCGATGATCTGAAGGTGAATCTAAAAAATAATAAAATTTCAGGTATCCAGTCAGGACAATTAACGGCATATGTGACACTTGCATTCTGTGGAGAAGATCAGAAAAATAAATCTCCGGTAATCCTGTTTAAAAAAGAGAAAATTCTTGAGCTGGACCTTTCAGAGGTAATAACATACACAAAAGATGAAGAAAAGATGACATCAGAATAGAATTCATCGTTTTAAACATTATTTTTCGAAAACAGATACCTCAATAATTGGATCATTTGATTTAGAAAATATCAAAAAAGAGTAAGAATTATTCAGGAAAATTTATCTCCCGGCACAAACAGTGGAAGATCCACGTTGCAGGGCAATCTTCCCGGTTCTGACCAGTTCAAGGATCCCGTATGGTGAGAGCAGATCCTGGATTGCTGCTATTTTACCGCTGTCTCCGGTAACTTCAACAACCAGCGTCTCATTGCCGACATCAATAATTTTTGCCCGGAATATTCCTGCAATCTGCATAATTTCTGATCGGTTGCTTCCGGGTTCTGCTTTCAGTTTGATGAGGGCAAGTTCACGCTCTACATGTTCATACTCTGAAATATCGATGACCTTAATAACCTCAATCAGTTTATTTAGCTGTTTTTTGACCTGTTCAATCTGAAAGTCATTACCCGTAACAACTATTGTAATCCTGCTCGTGTCAGGCTGCTCACAATGTCCCACGGCAAGACTTTCAATGTTAAACCCACGACGGGAGAAAAGGCCGGTTACCCGTGAGAGAACACCCGGACTATCCTCGACCAGAACACTGAAAATATGTGCGGTCATTTTACTCCTCCTCGTGTTCAGTGTGATGACCCACAATCATTTCACTAATATTTGCACCGGCAGGGACCATGGGAAATACATTCTCCTCACGCTCAACTCTGACATCTAAGACGTATGGCCCTGGATGAGCTAATGCTGCTTTAATGGCCTCTTCAACATCTGATGCCCGGGTAACGGTCGCAGCCTCAATTCCATATGCCTGTGCAATCCGCTCAAAATGAACTTCAGGAAGCTCAGTATACGAATACCGGTGCTCATAGAAGAGCTGCTGCCACTGGCGGACCATACCCAGAAACCGGTTATTCAGAATGATGACTTTGACCGGGATATTATACTGGGCAACAGTCCCAAGTTCCTGGATATTCATCTGGAATGATCCGTCTCCTGCAAGGACTACGACCGGTTCATCAGGGCAGGCAAAATGAGCGCCCATAGAAGCAGGAAATCCATACCCCATTGTTCCAAGGCCCCCGGAACTAATCCACTGGCGGGGTCTTGTGAATGAAAACCATTGTGCTGCCCACATCTGGTTCTGTCCTACTTCACTCACAATTATACCCTTCTTACCGAGTATTTCTGCGAGCTTTTTTATGACATACTGCGGGTGTAGTTTTCCATCCTCCTGGAACCGGAGGGGATGGTTTTTCTTCCAGGATTCTACCCGTTCTGACCATTCAGGGTGCGGACAGGACTCAGGGATTTTGGATATCATTTCAAGAAGGACACTCTTTGCATCACCAACAATAGGAACATCGGGCTGTTTATTCTTCCCTATTTCTGCGGGATCAATATCGATATGGATGATCTTTGCATGTGGTGCAAAGGCTTCAATCTTCCCGGTTACCCGGTCATCAAACCTGACACCAATAGAAAAGAGCAGGTCTGATTCGGTAATGGCATAATTGGCATACTCTGTCCCGTGCATCCCAAGCATACCAAGATTGAGTGGATGGCTGGTTGGAATACATCCAAGGCCCATAAGGGTTGTCGATACCGGCATACACATCCGTTCAGCAAGGGTAACAAGTTCCCTGGAAGCATCGGATAATATCACGCCTCCGCCTGCGTAGATGATCGGACGTTCTGCTTTAAGCAGAAGGTCAACTGCACGCTGAATCATTTTACTATGACCCTGGTACTTGGGTTTGTACCCCCGAAGGCGGGGCTGCTCTCCCGGGCCGTCAACGTCTGGGATCATCGCTGTACTTACATCTTTAGGGATGTCGATCAGGACAGGTCCTTTTCTTCCCGTACTTGCAATATGGAATGCTTCCCTGATTATCCTCTTCAGGTCTCGTGCATCCTGGACCAGAAAATTGTGTTTTGTTACCGGCATGGTAATCCCGGTAATATCAGACTCCTGGAATGCATCGTTGCCAAGAAGTGATGTAGGCACCTGACCGGTTATTGCTACAACCGGAATTGAGTCCATGTATGCAGTTGCAAGACCAGTTACAAGATTACATGCACCAGGCCCAGATGTTGCAAGACATACTCCTGTCCTGCCACTTGCCCTTGCATACCCGTCTGCTGCATGAATTGCGGCCTGCTCATGACGGACAAGAACATGACGAATATCTGCATCATAAAGTTCGTCATAAATCGGAAGAACAACACCACCGGGGTAGCCAAAGATGATGTCAACTCCCTGTTCCTTTAAACCTTCAATCAGAATTTGTGCTCCGCTTTTCATGATATCTCCTAAGCAGACGGTTCATCCCGGTGATGACCGCCTCCACGCTGGCCTGGATAATATCTGTCCTGGCCCCGCGTGATGTAATGGTTTCTCCATCTTTTCTCAATTTTACGGTAACTTCTACCATTGCATCAGTGCCACCGGTTACTGCATCGACATGGTACTCTTCAAGCCTGATATCACCGGCAACTGAAACTGATTGTTGTAATACCCGGAGTGCTGCATCAACAGGCCCGTCCCCGGTGGCAGCTCCGGTCACTTCCTTCCCATTTACCTGCATAGTAACCGATGCAGTAGGGATTACATTTGTTCCGCTGACCACGGTATACTGTTTTAATGAGATGACCGGTTTGCATTCGAGCATCATCACTGCGTCAGTAATTGCCATAACATCGGTATCCGTAACGCGACGACCTTCATCACCAAGGATTTTAATCCTTTTTACAATTTCTTCCAGCTGGCGGGGATTAGGCGTGTATCCCAGCTCGGTAAGGGCAGCTTTTACAGAAGCTGAGCCCGAATGTTTTCCAAGAACAATACGCCTAATTCTTCCGACAAGTTCAGGAGCAATGGGTTCGTACGTCCGGCTGTCTTTAAACAACCCATGGGCATGGATTCCACTTTCGTGGGTAAATGCCATCGTTCCAACAATCGGTTTGTTCGTTGCCAGTGGCACACTCGTGAGGCGTGAGACCATCGTAGACAGGGGATAGAGCTTCTTTGTGGCAATACCGGTATCTACCTTGTAAAGATGCTCTAACGCCATAACAACCTCCTCAAACGGGGTGTTTCCAGCACGTTCTCCAAGACCGTTCACAGTTACATGACAACATGATGCCCCCGCCTTTAAAGCAGAAAGGGTGTTTGCAAGGGCCAGTCCCAGGTCATTATGACAATGAATGCTAAGCGGGGCCAGGCAGAGTGGTGGTATTATCTCGGTTGTTACCTCCGGAGTCAGGACTCCGACTGTGTCACAAAAACAGAGACGGTCTGCACCATGCTCGATACCCGAAGCATACAGTGACCTCAGGAAAGCAAGATCAGCACGTGACGCATCCTCACCTGAAAGTTCTACGATCAGACCCCGGTCCTTGGCATAGGAGATAGCTTCCATGGCCATCGAAAATACCTGCTCGCGGGTTTTTTGCATCTTCCGTTCAATATGCAGGTCTGAAACAGGAACTACCAGGTGGACAGAATCTGCACCTGCTTCTGCAGCACAGTCAATATCCTGAGGAAGGGCACGGACATACGTGCAGCATTCCGCAGAAAGGCCGGCCTGTGCAATAAGACGGATAGCTTCCCGTTCACCTTCTGAAGCAACCGCTGACCCTGCTTCGATAACATTAACACCGATATCAGACAGGGCAGTAGCAATAACTACCTTGTCTGCAGGTGATAATGACACCCCGGGTGTCTGTTCGCCGTCACGAAGCGTCGTATCCAGGAATCGAAACTTTTTTTCACGCAATAAAACAATCACTCATAGGATTTCTCTCCCGGATCTATGTCGTTGTGAGGACCCATATATATTTTCCATGGAGTAAGGAGTGAGTTTAAATGGTGGTGCAAAAAATTTTTTGTTCTGGTGCACAACCAAAAGAAGAGAGCATATGTCAAAGGGGTTTTACCGTGCCTTTGCCTGTACCCGGGGCTCTATCAGTGTCCAGATCCAGTCTGCGATTTCACGAATATTTTTCGTCTGAATATAAACTTCTCCTGGTCCAGTTATTTCAGTAATGAGGAATTCACCACTAAGAAGAGTCTCTTTCCACCCGCCAAATTTTTTAACCTGGTACTGACAGGCATCACTGAATGCAACCAGGTGATAATTATCGACGATTAGTCTCTCACCAGGTGCCAGGATATGTTTGTCTATGGCCCCGAATGTGTTGATAAAAAGGAGTCCCTCACCGGATACCTGTATCATAAAAAGACCTTGTCCAAAGATCCCTTTAGTAAAACCCTGCCATTCAATGTCCAGTTTGATATTTTTTTCAGATGCGAGATATGCTGCTTTTTGCAGGATGTATCCTTTTTCTGGTGCAACCGTAAGAGTATCCACATCACCAAGAGGAGCTGCGGAAAACCCGGCTTTTCCAGGAGCACTGGGTGCGGTAAATTCATTGACAAAAAAAGACTGACCGCCGATAAGGGCCATTCCTATCGATCCAAGAAGCCCTTTTTTTCTCATGTGAGTGTGCACTTCAATCTCCGGCGACATCCAGGTCATGGCCCCGGCTTCTGCAGTTATTGCTTCACCAGGTTCCAGATTTACTTCAAGGAGAGCATACGAAGGTTTATACTTGATTTCGTACTGCATATACCTAACACCAGTAACAGAATCCTTGATGTATGATAGGATAAGGACTCTGGTAGTGGATCTCACCTGCCTGGTGCATTGGGTGCGCGATAATGCACCACATGAAAAAAGATGAAGCTGATTCTGTTCAATGGTTAGAATTTATAGGGAAAATAGGGAAAAAAGATATCACGTACACCCCTATGATTGAGAAGGAAAACAGGAGGACACCCATGTTAGAGAAGTATTATGACAAGGATGCCGACATGTCTGCTATCTCATCAAAGACAATAGCAGTCATCGGATATGGATCACAGGGCAGAGGTCAGGCATTAAACCTTAAAGACAGCGGACTTAAAGTCATCATCGGTCTTCGTCCTGGAAAAAGCTGGGACCTTGCGAAAAGTGAAGGCTTTGAAGTGATGGAAGTTGCTGATGCTGCAAAAAAGGGAGATGTCATCCAGGTCCTTATTCCTGATGAACACCAGGGAGCAGTATACCGGGAGCAGATTGCAAAGGGACTCTCCAAGGGTAAGACCCTCATGTTCTCTCATGGTTTTAATATCCATTTCGGCCAGATAGTTCCACCCTCTGACGTGGACGTGGTAATGGTTGCGCCAAAAGGACCAGGTCACATGGTACGGCGTACATATACCGAAGGAAAGGGTGTACCCGCACTTATTGCAATTCACCAGGACGTTTCTGGAAAAGCCAAAAAACTTGCCCTTGCATATGCTAAAGGGATTGGAGCCACCCGTGCGGTTGTCTTTGAAACATCATTCCGTGAAGAAACAGAAACAGACCTCTTTGGAGAACAGGCAGTATTATGTGGAGGAATGACTTCACTGATTCGGGCCGGTTTTGAAACCCTGGTAGAAGCCGGATATGCTCCGGAAATGGCATATCTTGAAGTCCTCCATGAAACAAAACTGATTGTTGACCTGATTTATGAAGGCGGATTTACCAAGATGAGAAAGTACATCTCAAATACCGCCCAGTATGGAGACCTGACCCGTGGACCCCGTGTTATCGGACAGGAATCTTACCTTGCCATGCAGGAGATCCTTGAAGAGATCCAGTCAGGAACATTTGCAAAGGAATGGATGCTTGAAAACATGGTCAACCGTCCGATGTTTACTGCTCTGACCCGGGACGATGAAGAGCACCTGATTGAAGAGGTAGGGAAAGAAATTAGGGCCACTATGCCCCAATTTAAAGACCTGGATAAATAAATTTTTTATTATTTACCGCAAAGTAGCAAAAAGCGTTCAATTTCAGGTAGGATATCTGATGCACGCCTGAGTAATGACCTGATACTGTCATTCCGGCGGTTCATCCCACAATGAGCCAGATTATTCCTAAGATCTGAAATCCTGACCCAGATGAGAACCATTTCTTTCCAGTCTGAATACCTGACCAGAACATCTGAATATTCGGTCTTTTCATATGGTTTTTGCTGGACTGCCAGTGCACCACCAGTCAGGGTCCTGGAAACCTCGTGACGGATATCTGCATCCTTCCATTCACTGTCAATACCCATTTTTATCATGAGAAGAGTTATGAGAACCTCCCTCCCCAATGTTACAGCCTGGAGATACAATCCTTTTTCCAATTGAAATGCAATCAGGCCAATCTGTTTTCTTATGTACTCTGATGTACAGAAGGTAAGTTCAGGTTCTGCAGCAAGTACTGAAATGTCCCTTGCAGATTCAATGACCGGTATAAGAGCTGGAGCAAACCTCTCAAGTTCTTCATCCACCTCATCTATGTCACGTACAATTCCTGAGGCTGCATACATAGCATCGACTGGACGGGAAAGACGAACTGAATCACTAAACTGCCTTAGAAGACTTGCCCATCCGGTTAGTCTTACCGGGGGATCAGGATCCTCTCCACCCCGGTGAATGTCTCCCTGGAGAGTATTGACCAGAGAATATAACGGCTCGGCATCCAGGTACCTGGTCACCGCCTGCACCCCGGAAATCCAGTCCAGGATTTCCATCATTGGTTTTAGATCAATAAAACGGCAGAACCCATGTTCATCTACATGAGGTGCATAAATCACCCCAACTATCGTAATATTTCTGACCGAGCGGAGATAAGAAGCAGCAAGGAAAGTCATAAAAGGGAGAGAATGACAACCCGCGGTAATATCAAAAAGAACAACTTCATCATCTTTGACACTGTTACATATGGTTCCAAAGATTTCATAGAGCTGATCTTCTGTAGTTCCATGCGGTATCCAGGTTTTTGTCACCGGAATTGCCCGTTTCTCGAGTGATGCTGTTATTCCTGCAGCAGTGGGATCAGACAGGAGAATGATGAGCTCATCCGGTTTATAGAGATGATATATAGCTTCCTGAACTATATCAGTCTCAATACAAATGGAATCTCTGCAATACCTTCTTTTTTCCCTGACACCAGAACCGGCAAACGAGATGCACTGCATCTGACTCATTCATTTATTCATACGGCTATATGTAATTAAACATAGCAATCCTGGCAAAATTCATGAAAATAGCATTTGTCTATGATGTAATGTACCCTGATACCATTGGGGGAGTAGAAAAAAGAATTTTTGAAATAGGAACCCGTCTTGCAGAAAAAGGTCATGAAATACACCTTTTTCCCATGAGGCCATCCAATAAGGAAAGCATAGCTGTTTCGAATGGGATCATCATTCACGAGGTATGCCGTCCAATTGGATTGTACACGGGGGGAAGAAGATCTGTTTTTCAGGCTCTCTGGTATTCGATACATCTTTTTCCGGTTTTATTAAAAACGAGGGTTGACATTATTGACTGCCAGAATTTTCCCTACTTTCCAGTCATCGTTTCCCGTATAGTAGGTTTTTGTAAGAAGGAAAGATGTATTATTACCTGGCACGAATGTTGGGGTGACTTTTGGTATCAATACTTAGGGATTGCAGGAGCATTTGGAAGAATAACTGAAATAATAACACTTTTGTTATCTGACCTTTCAATTTCAGTTTCATGCCATACCAGTGAATTAATGAAGAAAGAAGGTTATCAGAAAGAGAGTTTCATTATTCCAAATGGAATTAACCTGACTGATATATCAGTTGTTCCTCCTGGAAAAAATCCTGTTGATGTCATCTTTATTGGGCGGTTAATACCAGAAAAACAACCAGAACTATTCATTAAAGCAATAAAAATTTTGAAGAGTGATTTTCCCCGTCTTTCCTGCCTGATAATTGGAGACGGACCGATGATGCAAGAAATAAAGACTCAAATTCAGGATTTGGAATTATCAGAAAATGTTACTCTTTGCGGTTTTGTCAAAGATTATAACGAGGTTATCAGTAGAATGAAAACTGCAAAGGTCTTTGTTCTTCCCAGTAAAAGGGAAGGATTCGGAATAGTCTGTATTGAAGCAATGGCCTGTGGGCTTCCCATCGTAACTACAAGATATCCACTCAATGCTGCTTCTGAACATGTACTTCCAGGTTCTGGATATCTTGCTGATCCAAATGCACCTGATGTTGCGAGCGGGATTAAACAGTACCTGCGTACCAGGCCGGATCAGAATGTTATGCAAAATTATGTGCAAAAACATGACTGGGATAAAATTTCCTCCTTGCTGGAAAGTATTTATCAGAAAATTCTCTGAACCCTTTTTTAATATTCATCAGAAAGTAGTGAAAAAACCTTATTTGTAGCCGTTACATTATGAAGAATGATGGAACAAAAATTTTCCCTAGACAGTTCAGAGATTAGCGGTTATGTTATCCCTATTGGCCCGGTAAACCTTGTATTTGCCCAAACTGCACATGGCCTTGTTGGTTGTGGTGCCATCGATGTTATTGCTCTGGAGAAGTTTAAAATGCCTGCGGCCAAGGTTCGCCCGACAACATCTGACTCAATCAGGAATATCGATGATCTGTTGAAAGGAACAATTGTTGTCATCAATTCTTTTGCAAAGGAATCAGGAATTAAACCAGGTATGACCGGGGAAGAGGCCTTGAGAATTCTTATCTGAAATTTTTTTTAGACTGACCCTGAAGGGCATATATTTAAGGGATAATGAGATAATGAAAAGTATGTTTTCCCACATTCTCACCGGTGTTGACGGTTCTAAGGAGAGCTTTCGTGCATTAGACTATGCATTATCAATCGCAAAGCACTATAATTGTAAAGTTGATACGATGTACTCAATACCTCCCCGGGTTTATGCAGAGCTTGCAGACCGTGAGATCAGGGTAGAAGAGCCCTCAGGGGATGTAAAATTTATCAGTATGTTGCAGCAGGAAGAGAATAATATCCGTGATCTTATCCATGAAATTGGAGAAAAAGAAGGTATTTCTATCGGATTTCATACGAGGGTAGGAGATCCGGTAGATTCCATGATAGAATATGTTACGACAGGTGAAGTAGATCTCATTGTTGTCGGTTCAACCGGAAAAGGAATGGCTGACCGTCTCATTCTAGGCAGTGTCAGCACCGGGATTGTTCATAAAAGTCCTGTCCCAGTCCTGGTAACAAAACCAGAAGCAGAAAAGTAAACTTTTTTCCCTTGATCTCAGGGTTGATTATTATCACTCGTGATAGTATTTGCGATAAGAATGTCTACCGTAGTACCGGGATACGTTTTAAAAGTCATCCGATGCATGGCATGGGCGTTAATCCCAGAAACAATCCTTGTTAATGAGCTCCCTCTGGATTGGAACAATTACAGATACTTACTTAACCGGATGGCCTGAATCTTCACCTTATGAGATAAAATTATCTGCACATATGGACGGGAAAAAATCAGGAACTGATCTGAACCTGCATGAGCAGATCAATCATGAATAAGAAAGATCAGGGTATCGAGGAAGAGTATAAAAAAAATTCAGAACTATGAAAATTACTCACGTTGTAAAACATGAATATGTGTTTTTCATGGTGCATTGCATTAATCAGGACAGGAGGAGGCTAAAATCCTTAACAACAATATAATTGACTGCCTATCATTGCAACTATCTTTTCCATCGCATATATTTATCAAAATCTATCAGGAAAAATATTATTTAAGATAATCTGGATCGAAAAAGAAATTACACGTACAATGACCGGCCTGTTCAAGTTCATACACATGGAAGGCACATGGACAGATTAGATCCTTATCTTTTTCTTTATCTCCCGAACGAACGCGACACGGACAATACCGTTCCCCATATTTTTCTGACATACGGGAAAGACCTTTTATCACTGCATTCCGTTGTTTTGCATCAGGATTCAGGACCCATCCCTTTGACCGGGAGTACTCCAAAGCCCAGTTTCTTATTTCTTCTTCTGTTTCTGCCACAGGATCTCCCTATAATGTTTAACTCACACTACCATCAATGTAGTGGGCTGAATTATTTACTCATATATAATACTATCAACAGAACTGCCAAGTTAAAAAGAACAGAAATTAGCCGCACTCATGGAGGTTTATCCCTATTATACTCAATAACAGGCGACCAAAAAAATATCGCTTCCATACCGTATTTTCTATCAATTATCAAAAAAAAGGTGACAGGGAACAATACCCCACCATCAACCAGTGGTCCCTGAAATTATCCGCTCAAGTACATTCCGGTATGCAGCAATAACATCCCCTTTATCAAACCGATATACGTCCTTATCAAAGGATTCACCGGTTTTTTTATCCCAGAGCCGCATTGAGTCCATGCTAACCTCATCGCCCAGGTAGATTTTCCCATTTGACTTTCCAAATTCCAGCTTAAAGTCAACCAGGGTTATTCCACATTCATCAAAAAACCTGGTAAGCACAGCGTTCACCCTTAGGGCCATATCCTTGACCTGTTTTAATTCGCTGAAATTTAAGATGTGAAGAACCTGGATGAGGTCATCATTGATCATAGGATCTCCCCGTTCATCATCCTTATAATCAATGGAAACCACCGGCCAGTCAAGAACCGCCCCTTCCTTTACCGGATACTTTTTTGTCATTGAACCCGCAGCTACATTTCTGACTATTACCTCAAGGGGAATCATGTTCAGGCGACGGACAATCATTGTATCAGGTGCTTCCATTCTGATATAATGAGTAGGAACTCCCTCTGTTTCAAGCATCTTCATAAAAAATTCAGATGCTGTGGCATTCAGCTTTCCCTTATCAGTAAACTGGTCATGTTTTACTCCGTTAAAAGCGGTCATGTCATTTCGGAAAACGACAATAAGTTCATCGGGATTATCACTTGCAAATACTGATTTTGCTTTACCCACATACAGTGGTGTTACCGGTATCACGGATGTACCTCTCCTATGTATAGTGTCCTTAAGGCTCATGATACAATCCCTAAGCAACTCAGGGTACCACCCCTTCCGGATATACTGGGGGTAGATACACAGGCGTTCCTTTAGAATATATCCTTTTGTCAGAGTTACCAGTTCATCAAAAGCAGGCCATGGATGCTCAGGATTTACATAATCTATCGTCACAGGTGAGATCCCGCCTAGGTCCGTCACCCCGCATGGAAGAATTTTTGCAGCATCCGCAAGATTTGGCGGGATTTGAATCGCAATATCGGAGGGCAGAATCTCTTTTGCCATTCTTACCGTTTCCTGCATTTCTGCAAGTGTTGCGCCAGGAAATGAGCTCATACCAGTTCCAGGTTTAGGACAGAAATTCTGGATTATAATCTCCTGGATATGCCCATACCGTCGATGAAGATCTGCAATAACTAGAAGAGACTCCTTACGGTCATGAGGAGTTTCCCCGATACCAAGAAGGATCCCGGTTGTAAATGGAATCTTAAGTTTTCCTGCATTCTCTATCGTGGCAATTCGTTGTGCCGGGTCTTTTCCCGGACAGTTGCGGTGAGCAGGAATATCAGCCGTTGTTTCTAGCATTAACCCCATACTGGCATTGATATCTGACAGGTACCTCATTTCGTCAAAGGTCATGACCCCTGCATTGGTATGGGGGAGCAGACCTGACCGCAATGCTTCCTCAGCCATCGCATGGCAGTATTCAAGAATTGAAGTATACCCATACTGCTCCAGATATGGCAAAAATCCTGGTACCTCTTCGGGATGTTCTCCAAATGTGAAGAGTGCCTCAGTGCATCCGGTTTGAGCCCCGCGCTTTAATATATCCCGAACCTCACCAGGAGGCAGAACACACCCATCTCCGGGTTTGCGACGAAAAATACAGTATCCGCAGGCATTTCTGCAGACGAAAGTTAGTGGCAGAAAGACATTCCGCGAATAGGTGATAACCCGTGACATTGTACAAGTCTTTTGTGCACCGAATCTTTATGGTGATGGTGAGTCAGAGCCTGATGTGTCGATCCTTTTTTCCATCCATGACGGTAACCTGTTGCCAAGATGCGGATACCAGTAGTCATTCCATATAAACCAATAAATCCAAAGACCAGGCTCTCCTGTATCCTGACAAAAGAAGAACGGCAGGTTTTTGCATGCATGATGCTCCGGGACGTGGTTGATGCGGTGAAGAGTGCTGGCTGCTCTCCACTCATTCTTGCAACAGCTCCGTTGCAACTTGATGATGTACCGGTCGAGATCCTGGAAGAGGGACTAAATGAAACCATAAACAAATTTTGTGCAGAGAATGACGAACCTCTCGCAATCGTAATGGCAGACCTGGCATTAGCTGACCGATCATCCATCCTGTCACTTCTCACATCAGGTGGAGACCTTGCGATTGCCCCGGGCCGGGGAGGAGGGACAAATGCCATTTATATCAGGTCAGCAAAGCAGTTCCAGGCCCAATACTATGGGATGAGTTATGAAAAACATCTCAAATATGGAATAGAAACCGGACTCATGGTAAAGATTATTGATTCATTCAGATTATACTGTGACATAGATGAACAGGATGACCTCATTGAAGTCCTGATTCATAACCGTGGCAATTCCCATAGATGGCTCGTTGAGCAGGGCTTTGAAATTGAAATGAAAAAAAGCAGGATTGGGGTTAAAAGACCCGGATTTAATTCATCGGACTGATATAACTGGATCAGGAAGCATCATTCCCGTTTTTTTATCAGGCATTACCGGGATTTCTATCCCTGCAAATTCCATAATTACCGCTTCAATAAGAATAAAAACCTCTGCCGATCCCCGAAGACAGCCAGTAAGGGCTTTTTCTCCCCGCCCCGCAGATACATGAATATGGACAACCGGTCCGCCTTCTCCTGACCTGATAAAACCGGTTCCAATTAGTTCATGAGCGAAAGGTACTTCAACCTTATAGGGATCTGGTGGCAGGACATCTTCCTTTGGCCCGGTCACGAGCATTGCTTTTTTTATCGCACCAATAAAATGGATAACGCCTGAAAGCACTTCTTTTTCCTGGACAAATGACTGAATGGTAGCAACAGGATCTTCGCCATGTTCGATATGAAGATAAAAAACACGCCCACACGTACCGGCTGCATATTTCATAGTAAATGATTTGCCTTACCGGTACAAGAGACTTGCATTATTACTTTCCAGAAATTTCTGTATCTGTCCATTCTGGTTCCTGGTGATAATTACGGCGAGTATACGAATACTTATCAGAAATCCCACCCTGGAGGACAATGTAGTACCACTCGTACAGTGTTTTCCAGAACCCGAACTCATGGTACCGTCGAAAATCAAACCCCACCTTCATATTTGGTGCAAACTTCACTGCACCCATTTTTCTCATTCTGACTGCTATCTCAAGATCATCGCCGGCATCCATGATCCGGTACATACCTGCACGTAACAGCGCATTTTTTCTAAAGGCAGTATTGCATCCGAGGGTATAGTAATAGAGTCCGGAATGGGCACCTAGTTTTATAAGCCCGTTAAAAAGGAGAGCATACCTTCGGTCTACATTCGTCTTGTCTATCGGAGTAACCGGCCCAAACGATAAAACAACCTCAGAATTAGAGAATGAATTTATTGCCTCTTCCACCCAGTTGGATGCAACGATACTGTCTGCGTCAGTAGTTGCAACCAGATCATGCGAAGCCCGGAGAAAGCCATCATTTCTAGCCCCGGCGACGCGCTCTGATTCCTGAATAAAGGTAAGATCTGCATAATCTTCTGCAATTTTCAGGGTTTTGTCAGTTGATCCACCATCAACTACGATCAGTTCATATTGATCACGGGGAACCGTCTGGTTTGAGAGTGCAGCAAGACTTCTTCCTATACGCTTCTCTTCGTTATATGCAGGGACAATTATCGATATCATGCTACCAGTAAAGAAAATTATTCAGAATATACCTTAACATACATACTGATATCCCCTTACATAGAAGGTTTATCAATTAAACCATCTCCATTTACATGATAGAAATTTACCGGAGCTGAAAAACCCTGAAACTCTCATCAAGAAGCCTGTTTGTAATCTCAATGCTCTTTAGTTTCTCAGTCATTGTACTGGTTTTTGCCACAACATTCACAGAAGAAACTATTGGGTACATCCTCGCATTTAATCTTTTTTTTCTCATCCTGGCCATAGGATTTCGCATTTTTGCATTAGTGTTGTGGGGCCTTAGGATTGTACTCATGTCCCGGTCACTTGGTTACCGCGTCGGTCTTCTCTACTCCCTGAACATGGTACTGGCAGGCCTTCTCGCGGGAACCATTACCCCCGGTCAGGCAGGTGGAGAGCCTGTGCGGGTTCATGAACTATTCAGAGCAGGGGTAAAAGTAGGGGATGCAACGGCTATTGTCATCATGGAACGGGTTTTGGATGGTATCGTTCTCACCGGAATGGGTGTTGTCATTATGCTCCTTACCCGGGAGATTTGGAGCTCGTTTAGCAGCACTCTGATAATTCTCATTATAATTGCCTGGGTATTTCTCATGAGTTTTCTCTTCATACCCTTCCTGGCAGTCAGGTACCCGGACCGAATGAAATGCCTTATACTTCGTGTCATTACCTGGATCACCAGTAAATTATCAGGAACCCGGTTCTCTACATCCCGGATGTGTGCCTGTGCAGATACCGAAATCGATAATTTTTTTGCAAGCATCACCCAGTTTACCAGAAATTCCGGATGGGGACTGCTTGCCGGAGGAGGAACAACAGTTTTGTTCTGGGTAACAGAGTTTATGGTAGCATCAGTCATTCTCATGGGATTAGGACTGGATCCCTATGTCGTGCTGTCCTTTTTCTTCCAGATACTCATAGCTATTATTATGATGATACCGACAACGCCGGGATCATCAGGCATTACGGAACTATCCACTTCTTCGCTCTATGCTCTTATCGTTCCAGCAGGGATGCTTGGAATATTTGTCCTGCTCTGGCGGTTTGTAACCTTCTACCTGAATATCATACTTGGGACAATTGCCGGTATGTTGATTGTTCACCGGGAGATAAAAACAAGAACCGGATCTGATGAGACAGAAAGAGAAGATACAAAAGAAGGAATACTTGTAGAAAAAGAAGTTGACGAAGAGACTTAAATCCGGTTTGCCAGAGCAGGTGCAACAAGTGGAGTTTCACAACCGGGATATGATGCCTTTTCCCACCGGTCCATGACTTCTGACCCCTCAATGAAAGCAAGATTATGGCGCCTGGCAAACCTCATCGCATCCTCTTTTGAGAGAGCATACCCGGATTCATCGTCCAGCATCTCACAGATAGTTATAACCGGATTAATACCTGCCATTTCAGCCATTGCAACTGAGAGTTCAGTCTGGCCATGACGCTGGGACAAAAGTTGTTCAGCTGCGATAAGAATCGGCATATGACCGGGCGTCCTGAACTGTTCTTTAAATGAAACCGGTCCGTTATTTAGTACCTGCTCTACTATTGCAGAGATCGCATTGACCGTCGTGGTCCGGTCCCGGTCAGTAATACCGGTAAAGGTGTCCCGGTGATTGACCCACAGTGAAAATGAAGAATTATTGGAGGGGTCGTACGGGATATCTCCCAATTTTTCTACCATGGCACAATTTCTGAGTACTTCCCGTGCAAACGGAAGACCAAGTTTCTGAGCGGCAAGATGAGGTATAGCTGTGCATATAAGACCGCCTGCTTCATTTCTCATCTGACATATGTCCCGGGAGGTTATCATGTCAGAACGTATGGCAAGATCAGTTTCACATTCGCGGTCATCAAAATCATAGAGCAGGACCATTTCACCCTGCCTGAGTGCGGTATAAGCATCTTTATTCATAATGTCACCTCTATTGCTATCTCATCCCCGTCCTCGAGAGAGAACTTTTTTCGAAGGCCTTCCGGCGAAACGATTTCCAGGAGTTCTTCAGGATAGTGAGTTCTTCCCGGAATGATTATGCCACAGGGAATATCCCTTATGAAACAGGGCAGACATCTTACCTCACCAAATGTCCTGCCCTCTGACTCAAAACCCTGCACAGTCAACCATTTTCCACCAGACAGGCGTTTCCTCTGGATTATGGAACCAGGAGTTAGTTTGATGTTGAGAGTTCCGGGAAAGGGTGTGAATCCGAGCAGATCCTGAAACTGGTTTGCGTAAGGAACAAGACTCATGTAGTATGCACCTTCGCCTAGGCCTGACTGGACCGTTCCTGCAAGAGTCAGTTTCTTTTCCTGTCTTCCAAAGAGCCGGTAATAATCACAGTATTCCTGTTTGAGTGCATCCTCGCCATTACTTGTAATGGTTACCTGCTGCCCGTCAGTTCCAAGCACCCGGGTTATGAGTTCCTGCTGCTCTAAGGACCGTAATCTTCGGGACGCCGTCTGTGGACTAAACCCGAGCTCAGAACCAAGACTTAGAGTTTTGAGGAAAACCGGCGCATTAAGACCACCCATAAGAGCAATCCGCTTGATACATTCCAGGTCTTCCGGAGAAACCATGATATCATATGTGAGATGCATCCTATTAATGTGTTTCCACAACTGGAGATCATGCCAGGAATGAGAACCACAGAAAGATCATATTCATGGTTATCGGAAAAAGAACTTCTCATGTGTTTTACGTGAATACGAGAATACATGAGGAAAAACAGGTGGTCTATACATAACATGGTAAATTCCTGCAGGCGATGTGGAACATGTTGTAGTTACATGGCCGATGTCTTTGGTATCATGGAACAAACCGGACCATTTGAATACAAAATCCAGTACCTGATCACCGGAGTCCAGCAGATTGTCACCATTGATCCAGACAAAACCTATCTTTTTTCCAACACCACGATTCAAGATAAACGCCCTCTTGCATGCCCGTTTTTAAGATTTGATAGAGAAGGTCTTGCCCTGTGCACGGTCCATCAAACGAGGCCTGAGCTCTGCCATATGTATTTGTGCAACCCTCAAAAGCCAGAAGGGTAACGTTCATGCCAATTATCAGAAATCATATAATTTGCCGAATAGAAATGTGCCATAACGATTCAATATACATTCTCCAAATAATGGCAGACCGATATGTAGTTTCCAGTGCATATGAGGATTTACCAGATTCGATACCAACCAGTCCGGTACATGTACAGGTATGGGAACTTCCTGTCTGGTTATTTATCACACAGGTAGTTTTTCTAAAGCCCGATATACCTCGTGATGAAACAAATAATATTTCTTGGATACCGGTTCATCAGCAAAAGTACCCTATTTGAATCACATTCAAGAAGAGAGATATATGAATTCATATTTCAGAACCCCGGAATCCATCTTCGGGGAATCGCTTCAGCAATGAATATGGAACTTGGGACTGTCCGGCATCACCTGGATCAGCTGGAACGATTTGGTCAGGTAACAAAGATCCATTCGGGAGGATTTTTGCGTTATTATCCACCCGGTTACTAAGCGGAAGAAAAAAGATCTATCAGTCTTACTGCTTCCCCGTCAAAGCACCAGATAATGATAATGTTACAGCACAGTCTGGGTCTTTCCAGACAGGATACGGGGTAAAACTGAAGCAGCCCAAGCTGCAGGCTGGCACCTGTTACAGCTTTTGGATGAAGGATTATTAAGTTCACAAAAAACCGGGAGAACAATGCAACATCACATAAATGAGAATACACAAATTATCCGATAATTCATCTGAATTCATAAGATTTAACATCCCGATAATAAATGGATTAATCGGTCTACCTATCGTCCCCACCAGGGTAACGAACGTTTCTTTTATCACCTATTGAACCGGAAATGATACCTGCAGGTAGTGATTATCTGATGACAATTTCACACTTCAGGCGATTATTCCAGATATTTATAGGATATAGACGATGGTTTCTTCTATCCATTTTATTGAATATTATTGTTGCCGGGGGAACCCTGGTTATCCCGGCACTGAGTGCTGCATTAATTGATTTTGGAATACTTACCGGAAATTTCGAAAATGTTCTTGATCTGGGTTTTTTAATGCTCATTGCTGCAGTCGTTGCAGGAATATGTCAGATTGCCAACGCATCTATTGCAGTCTGGTCAGCAGAATACTGCACCCATGTCCTTCGAAAACAGGTGTTTGAAAAAATTCAGACACTCTCTTTTGGAAATATTGACCGATTCAGGGCGAGCGATCTTCTGGTAAGACTAACTACCGATATCAATAACGTGAAGATTGCGGTTATGCAGTCAATTATGCAACTGATGCAGGCACCACTTCTTCTCATTGGCACCATCATCATTCTACATTTCATGGCTCCAAGCCTGATGTGGATAATGATCACCCTTCTTATCCTTCTTACCATTTCGCTCATCATCTATTTCGTGATCGTTGAACCTGCATTCAGACAAAAACAAATCAGGATAGATAATGTAAATAAGGCACTCAGGGAGACACTCACCGGTATCAGGGTTGTGAAGGCATTTGTCAGGCAGAATTATGAAATAGACAAATTTCAACATGCAGCCCAGGATTTACGAAAAGCTGCCCTTCGTCCCCAGCATGTGATGGCATACCTGATGCCCGCAATTATTGGAATGTCCATAATGGGATTTGGAGCGGTATACTATTTTGGCGGAATAGATGTATTAACCGGTTCAGGTCTTCAGATTGGAAATGTTACTTCAACTGCCCAGTATATCCTCATCCTGATGATGCCACTCCTGATCATCGCTATCGTATTACCATTCATCACACAGGCAAAAGCGTCATTATCCAGAATTTTTGAAGTTCTTGATGCATTTCCGGAAATTGTCGATCCTGATAACCCGGTTCCGGTTGATGTCACGAAAATAGCAGGTAAAGTAGTCTTTGAAAATGTCTCCTTTTCATACCGAGATGATGCAGGCAACCCGGAAGGAGAGGTACTTAAGGATATCAACCTGATTGCTGAACCAGGAGAGACGATTGGATTTCTCGGTGCAACCGGTTGTGGAAAATCATCTCTGGTATCATTAATCCCCAGGTTTTATGATGTCACCAAAGGCAGAGTCACCATTGATGGCATCGATGTACGGGACATTTCTCAGGGTGTTCTCAGAAGTATTGTTGGTATCTGCCTGCAGGAGCCGGTCCTTTTTTCCGGAACGATTCGGGAGAACATCATATTTGGAAAAGATGAGATAACCGATGATGAAATGCTGGTTGCATCAAAGGCTGCAGATGTAAATGGTTTTGTCAGTAATATTCCGGAAGAGTATGATGGAAAGGTATCGCGAAGAGGGTCTAACTTCTCTGGCGGACAGCGGCAGAGACTGGCTATCGCAAGAGCTCTGGCTCCAAAGCCCAAAATTCTCATCCTTGATGACAGTACCAGTGCATGTGACGTGGCAACCGAGGCCCGCATACAGGATGCAATATCTGATATAATGAGTAAGGCAACGAAATTCATTGTTGCACAGCGAATTAGTTCGGTTATTACTGCTGACAGGATTGTCCTGATGGAACAGGGGAAAATAATCGCGAGTGGAACACATGCAGAACTCCTGGCAGAAAATCCACTTTACCAGGAAATATATGAATCACAGTTAGGCAGAGGCCTTCGTCCCGGAGGTGCAGCATGAATAAAACCAGTAATCCAGATCAGGAGAAAACCGCACAGGGTCTGGATACGATGAAAAAAACAGTAAAAAGACTCCTGTCATACCTGACAAAATACCGGTTCAGATTGTCGGCAGCTCTCATTCTCATGCTAGGTTTTTCCCTGGCCATGGGTATTCTTCCTACCCTGATGGGTACTGCAACAGACATAATCACTGAAAACCAGTCAATACCTGATCTTCAACATGTTTTCTTCCTGTTTATCCTGGATGCAGTAGCACTCTTTGTATGTGGTCATTTTGCTCAGCGTCTACTATCTGATATCTCACAGGATGCCCTGTATGATCTCCGGAATGAACTGTTTACTCATTTACAAACTCTGTCCCTGGGATTTTTTGACCGTCAGCCTATTGGAGAACTAATGAGCAGGATCTCCAATGATACTGATGTTATCGACCAGTTCTTTTCCAACGGAATACAACAGGTCCTTCAGTCATTGACCACCATCATCGTGCTCACAGTTGTAATGCTGATAATCAATCCGTTCCTTGCCCTATTGGTATACCTTGCTGTCTTTGGAATCGTTGCAATTTCTTCTACTATTGCCAGAATATCAGGGCCTGCATTTGATCATATGCAGGAACAACTCGGGGAACTCAATGGTTTTGCAGAAGAGCACCTTGCCGGCCAGAAAGTGACGATTGCCTATCAACAGGAAGAATCAGTTCTTAATTCATTTTCAAGTCTCTCAAAACACGTTGCCAGGATCGGTGGGAAGGCAGAATTTGTTGCACTTACATCCATGCCGGCAGCAACCATCATGGCAAACCTGCAGATGATCCTGCTCTTGGTTGTTGGGGGAGCGATGATTATTCATGGAAACATCAAGCTTGGTGAACTAGTAGCATTTCTCGGTCTTTCATCCAGTATATCATCACCTCTTTCTCAGATCTTCTCATCCTATGCGGTTATCATGAATGCAACCGCAGGAGCTAACAGGGTATTTCAGATTCTGGATGAAAAACCGGCAGTTGCTGACAAACCAGGGTCAGGACAAATGCCTGCAATAACTGGTGAGGTCAAATTTGATGATGTTACTTTTGCCTATGTTCCTGGCAGGACTATCCTGAAAGACAATTCCTTTCATGCTACTCCCGGACAGATCTTTGGTCTTTGCGGGCCTACCGGGGCTGGAAAAAGCACTATCATTAATATTCTGACCAGGTACTACGATATCATATCAGGAACAATCAGCGTGGACGATACCAGTATAGACACGGTAAAACAAGACAGTTTACGATCACAAATCGCCCAGGTACTGCAGGAACCGTTCCTTTTTTCCGGAACGATTCGGGAAAATCTTCGATATGCACGGGAAGGAGCAACTGATGAGGAATGCATTGCAGCGGCAAAACAGGCAGGTGCATATGAGTTTATCATGGCCCAGCCTGAAGGATTTGACACCTTCCTGATGGACGGGGGTGCAAATCTTTCACAGGGCCAAAGGCAGATGCTAACTATTGCACGAGCCATGGTTGCACACCCAAGACTTCTGATACTTGATGAAGCAACGAGTAACGTGGATACCCGGACAGAAAAGATTATTCAGAACGGATTGTTACACCTGCAGGAAGGGAAAACTTCGTTTATCATTGCTCACCGTCTCTCAACAATCAGGCATGCAGATTGTATACTTGTAATAAACCAGGGAGAGATAGTAGAACGGGGAACTCATGATGAATTGATGGAAAAGAAAGGATTTTACTATAACCTCTTTATGAGTCAGTTCAGGGGAAAACTCAGTGCAGTTACCGGAGTAGCCTGAATATTCTAAACCGTTTTTTTCATGGTAATTAAAGGAATGTCCATGCCCTCAATCAATCCCCGAGAGATTGGTTCAAAACCAAAGTGTTCATTTAAACTTACATTTTTCTCATTTTGAATCGTGAGATAACAGTCAGTTTTAGTTTTTTCAAGACGTTCAAGTACAGGACGGAGAAGTTTTCCAGCAACACCCTGTCCCTGGAAATCCGGATGGACACCAAGAACAAAGAGGTACAGATGATGGTAGGGCATTTTTACGGCATGCTTTTTATCGATATATTGAGAAAAATCCAGCAGACGGTTCATATTTTCCTTTCCAATTGACCGTTGCAATGCCATACCACCCGAAAAAAGTGCCCTGATAAAAGTAATTTCAGATTTATCTGACATAAGCCAGATTGCAACCCCCACAGGTGGAGAAGAAAGGGTATGAACCCACCCGTATCTTATTCCATAGGAGATTTCAAAACGAAATAATGCAGAAAAAAGTTCACTCTTCTGATCAGTAAAAAGGTGCAATGTTTTAGGATCTGAAGCAAAAGAAGAAGTAAGCATTTCAGCAGCAAGTATAATATCCTTTTTTGAAAGTGAGAAGATACCAGGAATAGTGCCAGATAACATGATCAATCATCTCATGGCAGGATAATCCTGCCATATTGGTATTAAATCTTTGCATCACATGTAACACAAATCAATGATTGATCAAACGCAATTACCATTATCACAAGGTATGAAAGATTAGTAAGCTAATAAGTGTGAGTCTCCTGATATTGGAAATGTAACACAAAAAAACCATAGTGAACAATATGAGCACATTTTCATCATCTACCGGAAACGGATCTGAGGAATTATCAATTCCAGAAATTTGTGATAAGCTGAAAGATTGTGAATCCAAAGGCAATCTGGGAATGGCAATTGCGGATCTTGTCCTGGAATATTCACCGCGGTACCTTACGAAGATGAAAGTGAACTTTTCAGATAAAATAGATTCATTATCACCGGATTACAAAAGAGAACTTGAAGAGACAATCGCAGCATTTCTTGATGGGACATTTCAGAAGATCCGGCTTATGAAACAACAAGGCAGTTTTTCCACACTACATACACCAGTATCAGAAAATGTAAAAGAATACTGGGACATGGTAGCCAGGAAATGTCCAGGTGATGATATTGTGTCCAGGATACGATTTCTCAAATACCTGTTATCCGGGTTTTGCATGTTTGTCCAGGAAATACCCGGACATCCAGTTGGAATGCCATTTCCCGGAGGAGATAGGGTTGATTTCATCGAAGGAGTATATTATTGTCCGGTCAGGACAAAAGCCCATGATGTAGATGCAGCATTATGCCCTTTTTGTCCGGCAGAGCAGACCCAGGAGATAGGATACCTGAAACCTCCGGTAAATGGAAGTAGTCATCGAAAACAGGAATATATAAAAAATATATACGATTATCACCATTTTAATGGATAATAATCAGTTATATCCCTATTTTTTTTTTGAAAATTACCTGAGAGAATGAGAGAGAAAATAATTTTTTTCTTTCTCTATTGCCTCATTATTCCGGATTTCAATAAAGGAACTAATATTTTCAAACAGAGGATTTGACACCAGTGACGAACCGCTATCCGCCAGAGATCGGACATCAGAACTTGGAGAAAATGAGCCGGAAACGTATCTTTCTATCTCATCGTATACCACAGTATCAAGACTTTTGATGGCTGATGCAATTACCGTCTCCGGTGCAAGCCCGGACTGGTCAGCATCAGTGGCGATAATGTAAAGACCGGATAGATTTCGTGCTGAATTGATTATTCCAAGTCCGGAACCTCCGGCAACACCATAGATAACATCGGTATTATTAGCGTACATTTCATGGGTAATTTCTCCGGCCTTTTCCGGCATGGAAAACCCGGAGTAATCATCTGCAATATAGGAAATTGTAACATTCACATCAGGTCTTTCAGCTTTAGCCCCATCCAGAAATCCGTCAGAAAAACCACGAATGACCGGAGCATCCACTCCTGCAATAATTCCAAGATTACCGGTTTTTGTTTTGTTGGCTGCCAGTACTCCAGCCAGGTAACTGGCACCGTACATGGAAAAGAATATTGACTTACTGGTTGTTCCAGATACTTCTGATCCATCAATCATTACCAGAGGAACATCTGGATATTGTCGGGAAATATTCTGTTCATATCCGTTCATGATATTCCCCATAATAAAAACCATGGAGGAGCGGTTTCCATGTGAATCTATAACCGGATCTTCCGGGACGGATGAATTCCAGGTAATCTCTCTAACGCCAATATTGAAATCTTCCCGTGCTTTTTCAAGACCGAAAAATGCTTGCGAGAGATAACTGTAATCACTTTTTTCTCCAACATAAACCATGGAAACAACTGTTATTTCGGATCCGGATCCCGAAAGAATGAGAAATAACATAATTATTAAAGAAAAAACCAAAAAGTTCCATTTATCCCATAATTTATTCATAGAATGATAAAACCACACAATTTTGTACATAAAATCTGATGTATAGAATAAAAAAAGAATCCCCAGAAGGTATTGACATATTTTTTCAGCAATAATGCTGATTATGATAACGGTTCCTGTGATTTTATAATATCCTCAAGTATTATTTCCATATCACCAATTTCATCATCTAATGGAATAAAAAACCATTGGCTTTTTTCCATAATAAGCAACCCGACAGGATTAGTAGCCAGGATACCAGCATAATCAGAGGATAATGAGGTGATCCGAACAACTGGATAAATTTGCCTTCCGGTCACAGTCATCGGGGGACAAATTATTCTAATTTCTTCCTGGGTTTCTCTCATAAATCATTTCACCCTGAATTTGTAATAGAAAAAAACAGGAAAGAAAATCCTGCCTGCAAAAATGATCAGGGCTATTGGTGATGTGATCAGTACATTCAATCCAATATTACCTTCTAATCGTGGATTGATAAAGTCTGGAATAATAGAAATATCTCCATATTTACGGTTAAAGATTGGAATTATCGCCTGGATGTAACCATATACTAGCCCGGTTGTAAAAGGATCACCACATCCCAGGACTGCATGGCAGAATAGAGAATCAATGTGAATATGGTCGATTATTTTATTTATATATCTGAAAATGGGTGAGATATACCCGGTGATTTCTGACAAAGATTTTTTTTCATCTTTGATATTTCCTTCTTTACTTTCATCAGGAGATTCTGAGAGAGAGATAGGAAAAGAATACACTTGTTTTGTAGAGATCCGAATTGTTCCTTCAATAGGTCTGCCAATTCTAATCCGGACACTCATAAGACTATAGCGAACAGTTACATCTCCAAAAAGATTGGCACTGTCGCGGGATAATAATCCGGACAAAACAAGGGGGGTTCGATAAATATACCAGAATATTAAAGAATAGAGAACAATAAAACCGACTGGAATGAGTATTACTCCAGTCGGATGTATCATATGATTGTACCGTTATTCACTCGTTTCTTCTTCTTTGGTTTCTTCTCTTTCACCTTTCTGTTCCTTAATAAGACCAACAACCTGCGGAACAAGGGTTTCACTCAGAGCGGTGATAACCTGGGCTACCGGGTTGTCCTTTCTTAGTGAAAATACCTGGATTCCTTCTGCCCCGGCAACATCCTTATGTGCAACAAGAAGAGCAACTGGTTCAATTCCTCCACCACATCCTGCTCCACTTCCATCACCTTCTTTCCCTTTACCGCTCCCTGCTCCAATTCCGATGCCAAATCTTGTAACAGGAATTACTACCTTATCTCCCAGATCAATAGGTTCTCCCAGGATATTTTTTGCTGATACAAGTCTGCTGAGATCATCTGCAGCTTGACGAAAGATCTCTTCAGTTGTCATGTGGTATCATCTAGCTCTAAGTGGATAAAAAAGCTAGTGTTAATGAAAACATGTAACATGAAATTATTGTAAGTCTGAGTTTGAACCAGATCCAGTCAGGTAACGAATTATGCCATTTATCGCTGAACAAATATTCATCTAATCTTCGATATTATCTAAATCAGGACATAAATAATCATTTTATCAGGAATGATAATATCAAATCCTGATTTAAAGATACTCCTGTCTAAAATTTTAATTTAAACTGCATATTTTCTTATTAATCCCTTCCAAAACAGTTATTATAGCTTACCCCTTAGTATAGTTGGAATGGGCAGAGTCTCCATAGGGACGGTTAATAACAGTGGAAACAGATGATAATTCAGGGTATATTATCGAAGTAAGAAACCTTACTAAGATATTTGGACCCAGACCCAATAAAATCCTGGCACATGTACAAAAAGGATGTACACCGAAGGAAATCCAGGAAAGAACGGGTCACGTAGTAGCATTAAAAAACATCTCATTTTCTGTTAAAAAAGGCGAGATTTTTGTTCTGATGGGTCTTTCCGGGTGTGGAAAATCCACTCTTCTCAGGTGTATAAATCGCCTCATCAATCCAACGGCAGGATCAATTCTCCTTGATGGTGAAGATATTGCCTTAGTTTCACCTGATCGGATGAGAACCATCAGAAGGACCAGAATGGGAATGGTATTCCAGAGTTTTGCACTTCTTCCCCACCGGAATATTCTGGACAATGTTGCATTTGGTCTTGAAATTCAGGGTAAATCAGCAGAAGAGAGGGCAGAAATTGCAAAGGAGACATTAAACCTGGTAGGACTCTCTGGTTATGAACATTCATACCCGGACCAGTTATCTGGCGGAATGAAACAAAGGGTGGGTCTGGCACGGGCTCTTGCAAGTTCACCAGATATTCTCCTCATGGATGAGGCATTTTCTGCATTAGATCCGATGATACGAAGGGATATGCAGAATGAACTTCTTGATATTCAGGACCGACTTGAAAAGACCATCATATTTGTTTCGCACGATCTTGATGAAGCTTTAAAACTTGGAACACGGATAGGCCTCATGAAGGCAGGTGAGATTGTTCAGATCGGAACACCTGAAGAAATTCTGACGCAACCAAAAAATGAATTTGTAGAGAAGTTTGTTGAGGATGTCGATTTGTCTCGTGTTCTTACAGCAAAAGATGTTATGAAGGTCCCTGATCCCATGATCCATGCAACTTCTGGCCCTCATGTAGCTTTAAGAATGATGAGAGAAGCCGGAATATCTACCATCTTTGTTGTAGCAAAAAACCGTGAACTGAAGGGAATTATCACCGTCGATGATGCCCTTCGTGCTGGAAGAGAAGGGCTTTCACTGCAGGATATCATCATTCCTGATGTCATTACTATTTCCCTTGATACCCCGGTATCAGATATTATTCCGGTTATTGCTGACAGTAAATTTCCATTGGCAGTAATCAATGAAGAAAAGAGGCTTAAAGGGGTTATCGTGAGAGGATCAGTTCTCTCGGCTCTTGGAAGAACAGGAGCATCACTATGACGCCACCACCTTTCCCCCGGCTTCCATTGGGAGATTGCATTGAAGAACTGGTAGACTGGATCAGTAATAATCTTAGTTGGCTCCTTGATGCCATTACCGGCATTTTAAGCACTCTGATGAGTACATTTTATAATATTTTAAGTGCCTTCCCTCCGGTTTTACTCATCCTTATTCTTGCAATTGTTGCATTTGGTTTGAAATTTAACGGAATTTCAAAGAAAAAAAGCACAAAAAAGAAAATTATGGGATCCCTGGACCTGCCCATCCTCTGCATTATAGGCCTTTTGTTGATCTGGGACCTGAATTTGTGGGACTATTCTATGGAAACCCTATCTTTGGTCATCGTTTCAACCCTGGTTGCTCTGCTTATCGGTATACCTTTTGGAATTATTGCATCACATTCAAACAGGTTTAACCAGGTTATCAGGGTATTTCTTGACCTTATGCAGACAATGCCTTCATTTGTCTACCTTATTCCGGCAGTTATATTCTTTGGACTGGGTAATGTGCCGGGTGTAATCGCTACCGTGGTATTCGCCATGCCTCCTGCTATCAGACTTACCAACCTTGGTATCAGGCAGATCCCTGCAGAACTCATCGAAGTATCAGATGCATTCGGAACAACTCCATTCCAGAAGCTAATCAAGGTTGAACTTCCCGTTGCTCTTCCGACTATTATGGCAGGGGTAAACCAGTGTATCATGTTAGCTCTATCCATGACCGTTATCGCATCCATGATTGGAGCTGGTGGACTTGGATACCAGGTGCTTTATGGAATCCAGCGGGTAGACATAGGTTCAGGATTTGAAGCAGGTCTAGCCATTGTGATTATTGCGGTAATTCTTGACCGATTAAGCCAGAACCTTGTCCCGGTACGGGAAATGTGAACAAAGATTTAGAAATTTAAGTTAACGGAGAATACTCATGAAAATTAAAAAACAGACAATGATTGTGCTGATAGGAATATGCCTCATTAGTTTTATCTTATTCGCGGGATGCACCGGAGGTGACCAGTCTGCTTCAAGTCAGAATGGTAAAATTATCGGTATTGAACCCGGTGCCGGGATCATGCAAAACACGGAAGATGCCATTACCGAGTACGGACTTGATTATACCCTCGTAGCAAGCAGTAGTGCAGGCATGGCATCAGAACTGACAAAAGCAGTAAAAGACGGGAAGTGGATTGTCGTTACAGGATGGACACCACACTGGAAATTTGCTCGATTTGACCTCAAATACTTAGATGATCCAAAAGGTATCTATGGCGGTGAGGAATACATCGGAGCTCTTGCAAGAAAGGGATTTGAAACAGATAATAAGGGAGCATACGAAATTTTATCCAGGTTCCACTGGACAGCTGACGATATGGCAATGGTCATGCTTGCCATAGAAGATGGAAAGAGTGCTGAAGTTGCTGCAGAAGAGTATGTTACTGCTCACCAGGATCAGGTTTTATCCTGGATAGGTGATGTTGTTGGAGACGGATCACTGATAAAAATCGGATATGTCCTGTGGGATTCAGAAATTGCAAGCACCAATGTACTGAAAAAAGTCTATGAACAGGCCGGATATAAGACCCAGTTAATTGCCGTTGATGCAGGACCATTGTACCAGTCTGTATCTACCGGTGACCTTGACTGCACAATTTCAGCATGGCTACCACAAACCCAGGCTAATTACATGAATAAATATCGTGATGACCTGGTAGAGGTAGGAAAAACCCTTGAAGGGGCTAAAATCGGACTTGTTGTTCCTGAATATGTGACCATCAGTTCCATAGACGAACTGAATAGTAACAAGGACAAATTCCAGTAATTTATAACCCTCTTTTTTCTAAAATATTTAAATCCGTTTTTTTGTTATAATCATTGAGTTTAGCAAAATGTTATCCATTCTCTCATGGATATGTTCATGATAACATGAGTGATGAAGTACCATCAAACGCGGAAATTGCAGCTTCTGTAGGAAGTATGCCCTGGTGGCTTGTTCTTGTCTGGGGGCTTATGGCGATAATCGTAGGGATTATGCTTATCACAACTCCGGTGATTACAACCTATTACATGGTCCTGTTCATGGGGGCATACTGGTTTGTCGGAGGAATTTTTACCATGGTCAGTTTATTCCAGGACAAATCAAACATGGGATGGAAGATATTTCTGGCGGTAATTAGTATTCTTGCTGGAATAGCCATTATGACTTACCCGATGTGGGGAACTCTGGTTGTCCTTACCATGCTCATATTCCTGATTGGGTTCTGGGGTTTATTAATCGGAGGAACAAAACTCTATGAAGCATACCGGTCAAAGGATGCAGGAGCCGGAATACTTGGTATTTTAAGTGTAATATTTGGCATTATCCTGCTTATCTTCCCGTATGGAGCAGCCTTTGCATTGCCATTGATTGCAGGAGCATTTGCTCTTCTTGGTGGCATAAGTGCAGCGATATTTTCATTCCAAATTAAAAAAGCTCAGGCTTAATTTTACCATTTTTTTTTAATTCTCTGTAACCTTATTTACCATTAAATCTAATAATAAGAGACTCTCCGGAGACATGGAATGAATAAGGATAAATTAATAAAACGAAGGATTCAAGATGCAGAGAAATTTCAAAGCAGGGGCCATCATGACCGTGCCCTAACTCTCTATGAACATGTTCTCCGGCTTGAACCTAAACATGAAATAGCCCTTGTCCAGCGATAAAAATGTCTCATTGCAACAAAATCACCCGAATATCTCATCAAAGAGGGTGATGAACTGGTAAAATTAATTCCGGAAAATGCAGATGCCTGGATGAGTCATGGAATTGTGTGTTCTCAGGCCGGTGAATATGATAAGGCAGAACGTGCATACAGAAGATGCATTCAATTAGAACCGGACAATTATCGTGCACTCCACAATCTTGGATCCCTCGTTTTTCAATCTGGAAAAGATGATGAAGCAATCTCACTCCTTGACCAATCAGTAAAAATCAGGCCGGATTATCAGATTGGGTATGTCACATTGTTTACAATGCATCACCAAAAAAAGAGATATGATAAAGCAATATCAGCTGGAGAGCAGGCTTTTGAACTTATCGAACCTGAAATTAATCTCCTTCACTGTCTTGCTGATTGCTATTTTGAAGTTGGTAATTTTTTCAGATCACGTAAATTATATTCAGATGTTATCATTCGTTTAAAAGAGGAAACTCAGAAATTTGGGCTTCATTTTCCAATGGTTGATGATAGTATGAATTACGATCATATCGGAAATTACTCCGGAGATGATGCAGAAAAATTGATTGCCACATATTATCGTATTGTCCTTACTTTACTGAGAAAAAGAACGTTTGAATCCGATGAAATTAATGAACTAGAATCAGCTATAACACAAATTCTTCAAAAAAACCCCAATCATAGTTACGCAACCCTTGCTATGGCTGAGTTAATGGTAAAAAACAAGCAATATGATGAAGCCCTTTCATTTGTCAAAAAAGCAGAGGCTATCATGTCTGAGGACAGTACTTTCCTCCTGCAAAAGGCAACAATACTCCAGGAATTGCATCAAAATGAAGAAGCCCATCAGATTTATACAAAAATATTAGCGAATAATCCCGTTCATTTTGGAGCTCTGCTTGGAGATGCTATTGCTTTGAATGGATTGGGGAAAAAAGATGAAGGAATTAAGTTAATGGAAACTATTGCCAAAATTAATCCATCTTTCATCGATCGTATAATTGCTGGTACTAATATGGGAACTCAGGGATCTGAAAAACAGATGCCGGATTTTTCTTCGCAGAAAAGACCAAATCGAGTTAGTTTTAAAGAGAAGAGAGATGAAAAAGACAATATTACCTTTGAATCTCATGGTTTTTAGAAGAGATAGGTTTTCCTCGTTTTTTTCGTCCATATGGACAGATATACATACACAAACCACAGACCGATTCTTCATTCCGGATTTTCAGATCATCAAAATATTTATCACACAATTGTGCGTTAAATCTGACTTCTCTTGGTTCTCCCTCCCGGAATGGTTCTCCGGTATATGCCTGGACCGGACAGATATCAATACATGCCCGGCATTTCCCGCATTTTTCTTTCATTGGTGCAGAAATTGCAGGAAGCGGTGCATCTGTCAGAACACTACCCCACCGAACACGTGGACCATGTTCGGGAGTGATAAGCATACAACTTTTCCCAATCCATCCAAATCCGGCCTGCCTTGCGGCTAATTTGTGTGAAAAAATTGCTGAAATTTTTTCATTATCAAATCTCTGTGAAGCAGGGACTGGAAACACACGAGACCCGGATTTTTGAATAATATCCGCAACCCGGGACGTTAGAAGATCAATCCGGGTATTGATAAGTTGATAGGCATGATGATAATAGACATTCTTCTCTCCCCTGGTTCCATCATGTAAGAGATCCACCAAAGAATGTTGGAGAACAAATCCAAATACCACGGCAACCGGATATGGAGAAAGCCTCTCACCTCCCTGTCTGATGACTTCTGTTCTTAATAAAGCAATATCAGCAAATCCGATATATTCAGCTCCTTCATCCTTACAGATGGTCTGTATGGTATCACTTAACTCTCCCATAGAATTCAGCAAAGAGAATCAATATCAGGAGAGAAAAATGCTTGGTTATAACGATATCATGGCATGTTTTATTCCGGAAGAAGATAAGAGAAATCTGTTATATCTATTTTAGAAACCTTTTATATGGACAATTCTATAGATCTTACAAATTCATCACATATCACATTTGAAAACCTTGGATGGGATGAAGACTGGAATTTTCTTTTCTCTTCCTTTAAAGGACCATATATTCCCGGAAGAGTAGTCACTGCTCATAAAACGAGGTATGATGTTATAACTCCTGAAGGCATCATATCACTTCCCATATCAGGAGCGATGAAGACCAAAAAGATGATTCCCATTGTAGGGGACTTCGTCGTGGTACTCTCGGATCCGGATTCCGGAACAAAGATGATTGTCTCGATATTGGAGCGAAGAACTACCATCTCACGAGGTGGCTCTGGTGAACATACCGGAGAACAGGTAATCGCTGCAAATATAGACACGGTTTTTATCATTACTGATCCCGGACATGATTTCAGCATTCCCCGGCTGCTTCGGTACATGCTCATCGTCAGGGCATCTGGAGCACACCCGGTAATTCTCCTTAACAAAGCCGATACCTGTGATGATATCTCACCATTTATTGATAAAATTCACCGGGAAATAGGAGATGTCCCGGTTTTTCCGGTAAGTGCCCTGCAGTCCTCAGGTCTTGATGTACTAAAGCCCTACCTGGGTTCACAAAAAACCGTAATATTCCTTGGTTCATCCGGTGTCGGAAAATCCACCCTTATGAACGCCCTGACCGGAACCAGTGTTCAGAAAACCGGAGAAATTCGTGAAGATGACGGAAAGGGAAGACATACCACAACGGTAAGACATCTGACAACACTTCCCTCCGGATGCTCTATCGTGGATACACCAGGCATGCGGGAACTCAGGGTCTGGACCGCCGGAGAACATCTGAGTGAAGAATTTTCAGATATTGAAAGTATTGCAGCCGGATGTAAATTTTCTGACTGCACTCATCAGAATGAACCGGGTTGTGCGGTTATTCAGGCAATAACAGAAGGAACTCTGATGCCCGGTCGCCTGGAACAATATCTGAAGATACAAAAAGAGATTGCATTTGAAAAGGATAAGGCAAATATCGGATTAAAACGGATGGAAAAAGAAAAATGGCAGGGAATTTGTGAACTTGGGAAAAATTATCGTGAGAAAAAAAGATGGATTCAAAACCGGTAAAATCATGGACGCGTTAATATGATCCACACTGTCCCTTATTCATATCAGTGACACTCACTTCCGGATGGTGATATCTCCCTCTTCCTTTTGTTCCTTTAAGAAATACAAGATCGATTGCCTGGACCGGACAGAAATTCAAACATCCACAACAGAGCTCACAATGATGATGGAATACCGGTTTTTCATTTTCAAGAGTTATGTTTTGCACCGGACAGACCTGGACACAGGTACCACAACCGGTACATGCATCTGAAACGAAAAATTTTTCATCCATGGTATGAACTCCACGGGAAAAACCCCCATACAATGCTGCCTGCATCAATGACGAAAGAATGAACAATCCTATCTTCTGAGGTTTTTCTTCCTGTATAGTCTCTGAAATCCGGTGGATCTGTTCATCTGCATCCTGAAGTATTTTTGTCATTTTTTGTCCGGACGGGGGTACATAAAGGGGTGGAAAGTTCCCCGGCATCTTAACCAGGAATCCGGCATCAAGACCTTTACCATTTTTTTTCCGAAGATCGCCATCAATCATTTTTAGGGCAGATCCTCCGGCTCCGCCAAAGGTTGCGATAGCAAAAACATACGAAGAATCATGGAGATCTAACTGGCTTAAAAAATCCCGGACAAGGACAGGGATTCCTGCATCATATACCGGACAGATGATACCAACCCTGCCAGACGGAGCCTCGATTTCAAAACCGCCTTTCATCATATAAGGAATAGAAATTAGGGTTGTATCACCGAGAATTGAAGCAATTTTCCGTGCAACAGATAATGAATTTCCAGTTCCTGAAAAGTAATAGAGAGTTGTATTCATGCCATATCGCCGACAGTCCGGATTTTGGAAATGAGATCCTCTATCACTACCTGATCATGTACATGGGTTTTATCAAGAACCGTCTCGCCTGAAACAACAAGACCCATATCTTCAAGTCTTGCTTTAAATATAGGAACGGCTTCCTTTCCGCTATTTTCAGCTCCACATGTCAGGAAAAGCCACGCTTTTTTTCCGGAACATCCGTTAAGAGCCTTGATAGCACCGTTTATTACGGGAGTTGGTTTTCCTGCCCAGACAGGTGATGCAATCACCACCATATCATACTCAACGACATCTATCTTTTCAGGGTTTATATCATCTACTTCTCCCTTCATGGCACGATAGCACCCTTTTGGATATACCATCAGGGATGAATATGCTTGTTTGGGAGATACTTCAACCAAATCTCCTGAAAGACTATTTTTAATTTTTTCTGCAACCTGTTTGGTTTTTCCCGAATGGGAATGAAATATGATTATCGTTTTCATGAGTTCACCTGCATAGTAATTACATTAATGTCAGATACTGCATCAGGGTACATATGCTTCCAGTATCCTGCTGACAAATTCATTTTTCTTTTCATGATCAAAAACATCATTTCCTAAAAATGCTTCTTCATCGACAACCTGAACGCCACAATCTTCCAGCTTTTTTCTCATAATGGAAAGACAATCCCCTGGATGACTACAGCATGTAGTGCATATCACTGCTTTTTTTCCTTCGGAGCCAATAAGTCCGGAGATTATGCTGTACAAAGCCGGAGCCGGTTTCCATGCCCAGACCGGGACACCGATAACCAGAAGGGAATACCCGGAGGCGTCGATAGAGACCGGCGTCACCGGATCTGGTTCTTCTTTCCTGGACCTGATACATCCGGTTGTGTATGCAGTAAAGGTGCCATATTGTTTCCTGGTTTTTACCTCTACAAAATCGCCCCCACAGACTGCATGAAATCCGGACATCAGGGTTCTGGTAGTGCCAGAGTACGAGAAACATATAAAAAGGATGTTTAGGGGATTTTCAATCCGCTTCTCCAGGATAATCTGTTTATCACACCGGGACTGTACAAGCTCCTGCATCCCATGAAACAGACCAGCGATCTCAGTCAGACGACTTCGGTTAAATGAGAAGAAGACATGAAACCCAATCCTTTCGGATTCCACGATGCCTTCACTTTTTAGAATTTTCAGGTGCTGGGATACCGCAGGCTGGGAGATCCCAAGTCTTCTTGCAAGATCACCAACACCTAATCTTCCGGTTTCATCCAACGCCAGGAGATAAACAATACATAATCGATTGTAATCTCCCAGGGCTTTGAATACCGGGGCCATTTTTTTTGCAATCCTGCATTCTTCAGGACAGGACTCAGAACGAGGAGGTTCAGTCATAAAGGCTTATAGCTAATTACTTATATTCTTATAATAGGTTTCTGATCAGGATTTCTCATTGTCGTATATATTATTCAGCAGTATTTTTAAGATGAAATTATGTTAAATAAAAGAATTTGAAATAACATGTGTCAGTATTTACGAATAACCTGCCAGAACAGAATTAATGATCTGGTTTTCTGCTTTTCTCAAATGTTCAGCAACGGTAGCTTTTGATAGACCGGACAATCTGGAGATATCTTCCATGGTCGTTTTTCGGGGATTCTGATAATATCCCTGTTTTTTTGCAAGCATTAACACTTCCTGTTGTTTTTTGGTCAGTGTCTGCACGAGATCATAGGGACTGAAGGTGGCCTTTTCATACGAGATATCTTCAATTTTTCCGAGAAAAATTTTTGTAAGTCGAAGCATATGCTTCAGGGCTTTTTCATCACCGATAACACTGTAAATAATCCTTTCTTGTGAAAATAGCGTCGGAGTTGTCCAGATAATATCCTGAACGAATAAATTGCTCAAATGGCGGTATGAGGGGGGTGCAGTACCACGAAACAGGAGAATGGATTCAACGCCTGATTCCTGAAAGACTGCCAGGACATCTCCGCCGGGTGGAAAGATAATATCTTTCGATGAATAACCGGGATTGCAGATAAATTTTGCAATGCCCAGTTTTGTTCCTTCTTTTATATCGAGTTTGATTAACCGGACAAGTTCCACTGATTTGACCACGTTAAAAAAATGATCATTATAGAAACTTCTGATAAAATCGGATAATCGGCATTCAACAACCATCTTTCTCATAAATTACAGCTACCCCAATCTGTGAGACTAATGTATGAATATTGATCCTCATGATAATTGAACCATACATGTATGGGATAACTCCCATGTATACAAAGAATAGATTCTAGTATACTGGTATCAATAACTCCCTTTATTGAGCAACCGGACAAAACCCATGAGTTAGGGGTAATAGAAGATGAACATGAAATCAATTCTGATAATAATAATCGTACTTATCTTGACAGGTATTCCAGTTCTTGCCGTCGATTCCACGATTGTCATTACCGACTACGAAATAACGCCCCCGGTTCTGATGCCGGAAGAAAAAGGGATATTAACTGTCACCCTCTCTAACACAGAGCCATCTGCCGATTTTTCGATGGGACCAACAGATAAATCCGAAGAATCTTATATATCAACTGCATCATCTTCGATGATTGACAGCGTTTTTCTTGACGGAAAAAAGGATATTGATGTTTTAGCAGGAAACGGCCAGTTTGAAGGTAAGATAGGTGAAGGACAATCTATTCAGATATCTTTTGTGATTCGTGCCCCAACACGAAGCGGCATTTATTTTACTCAGCTTCTGATACGAATCAGAGACCAGGAATATATAAAATACCCCATTGCAATTAATGTCAACACCCCGATATCCACAGTCAGGCAACCGGCCCTCATTCTTTCTCAATCATCCTCGGGGCCAATTAAACCAGGAGACTCATTTCCGGTGAAAATCAACCTGATTAATAAGGGAATCGGCCAGGCTAAAGATATCACAGTCAGGGTCAGGGAGACCGGATCATCCATTGCCCCCATGACAACAAATGCATTTCATATAGAAAAACTCCATGAGGGAGATAATGCTGTCGGGGAAATCATATTTAATACAGATAAAGAAGTTACATCAGGAATTCATAAAATTCCGATTGAAATCACCTTTACCACTCCGGACAAAGGTGATACACTGGTTACCGAAACCATATCCCTTGACATCAAAGGAGAATCTGATGTCTCCATCATGTCATTGGAAACCGACCCGGAAAGAATACAGGAAAATTCTCCGTTTGATCTTATTATCAGACTTGACAACTCGGGGACAGGAGATGCAGAGTCGGTTCGTGCCTCTCTTGACCTTCCATTCCAAGGGACGAAGGAAGCATTTGTTGGAAGGATTGAACCACATAATGACGCTCCTGCTGTTTTTGTGCTCGAGTCAGGAGAAGCAGGAGAATATGTCTATAACCTGAATATTGAATATAAAGACGACTGGGGAGAGCACCAGAGAGCAGAAAACCTGACACTGGCGATCATTAAACCCCCGGACAATACTGTTACGTATATTATCCTCATCATACTGGTCATCATCGGTCTTGCAGGGTACCGGCTGTGGTCACGGAGAGGAGACATGTGAATGCTTACCGACATTAAAATAGCTTATTTTCTGGCTATCCGGATGCTGAGAAGATCCAGCAAGACCGGAACCATTCTGACTATCTTTATCATCTCGATGGTTTTTACCAACATGATCTTCCTGTCATCGGTCATCGGCGGATCTATTGAACTGATGAATGAACAAACCGTTGATTACTATATCTCTAACATTATCATCAAACCAAAGGAAGATATCCGGTATATTGACAATTCTTCCAGTCTTGTCTCAAAAGTAACCCGGATACCCGGAGTTGCCCATGCCTCCCCCCGGTTTGAACTGGGCGCTTCATTAAACCATAAATCAAACGAGATTGCCCTTCCGGTTATTGCCTTTTATCCGGATGATGAAAAACTGGTAACAAAGATCCATGAAACGATGAAAGAGGGTCATTTCCTAACAAGGGAAGACCGGGGTCAGATCATCATCGGGAATTATATCGCTGGAAACGTGGATGAAAGCAAAGACTTTTTTGAATCACTTGGAGGAGTCAAGACAGGAGACTCCATTACGGTAAGTTTTGTAAACGGAGTTACAAGGGATTACCGGATAAAAGGAATATTCCAGACAAAATCGTATCAGACCGATTATAAAGCGTTCATCTCCTGGAATGAAATGGAAAATGTACTTGGATATCCCCTGGACCAGTCAAATGAGATCCTGGTAAAAACCAAGACCGGAACAACCGAAAAAGAAGTGAAAAAGACCATGCTCTCCTACGGAATCCAGGAAGAAGTTAAAACCTGGAAAGAACAGGCAGGGGGCCTTTTTGATGAATCAATCGAAAGTTTCCAGATAATTAATGATATCACTCTGATTGTCAGCCTCATCATCGCTATTGTCGTTCTGTTTATCATCATCATGATAAAAACACTCCACAACAAACGAGAGATAGGAGTGCTCAAGGCAATTGGAATTGATGAAGACATTATCATCCAGAGTTATGTAATTCAGACACTTATCATCGGAATACTAGGCATTACCATTGGTTTTTGTATCATCCAGACACTTATTGCATATTTCCTTGCCTACCCTATTGTATTTCCGGACGGAAATGTGTCACTCTATGTTGAAACCGGGATTATGATTGAAAGTGCAATCCTCCTCCTCATCGCTTCTATTATCGCCGGATATCTTCCCGCATCACGGATTGCCAAAGAAGAGATACTAACGGCCATGAGGGGATAAGAAATGGCAGTAATTTCTGTTAAAGATCTCTGCCGGGTGTATAAACTTGGAAAGGTGGATGTTCATGCATTAAACGGAGTAACCCTGGAGATTACTGAAGGTGAATTCGTCGGAATCATGGGTCCTTCCGGAAGCGGAAAATCCACCCTTCTCTACCAGATGAGCCTGCTTGACCGGCCTACATCCGGTTCGGTACTTATCCAGGGCAGGGATGTCGGAGGACTGACTGATCACCAGAGAACACGGTTCCGGCTAAATCATTGCGGGTATGTATTCCAGGATTATGCCCTTGTCCCGGAATTAACAACTGAAGAAAATGTTTTTCTTCTCCCCATGGCCCAGGGAAAACCTGATACTGAAAGTATTGAACAAAGTAGAGAGATACTGGGTAAAGTCGGACTCTCAAACCGGCTGTCGCATCTTCCACGAGAACTATCCGGCGGAGAGCAGCAGCGGGTTGCAATAGCACGAGCCATGGTAAACAAACCGGATATCATTTTTGCTGATGAACCCTGTGCAAATCTTGATAGTGTTAATTCAAAACGGATCCTGGAATTATTTAAAGAACTTAACGAAGAAAACGGCCAGACCATTGTTATGATCTCACACGAAGATGAGGATATTGAATACTTTGACCGTGTAATCCGGATATTTGACGGGAAAAACCGTGAGGGATAAGAGGACTTCGTCCGGTTCATTATACAATGATTATGATATCTGAGTGATTAAAACCAGAAAAATAATTAAAGACTGAATGATTCGTGCCGAGAGTAACCTTTACCAGGTAAAATCAAAAAAGAAACAGGATTATACCTCTTCCCTGCCATAATGCAAAGTAAATAGTCCAAGATACTCATCAGCATAACAAGTAGAATCTGACCGGAGTGTAAACTCAGGAGATAATGAATTTCTGAACAATTCTAACCACTGCGAACGGAGCATGTGGTAATCGGTCCTTATCCCCCGGGGTTCAGATAAGAGTGACACCACTTCTGTCATCAGAAATGAATCAATGCAGTTGACCACGACATCGACCGGAGCATCATGTGAAAATACAAAATCCATGATCCTTCCATAGGATTGGTATACCGATAATGCTAATTCTGGTGAGCAGACATCAGGAGTGTCATTATTTGCATCCAATTCAAAAAGGAGGAAATGATCGATCCATGGTTTAAGTCTGAAAAGATGTACCTGTTTATCCTCATAAGGCATATGGTGATACGCAAGAGAACTCATCGCAACATCATAATGCCGGCCTATTGACTTTGAACAGTCCTGGATTCGTGAATTGTCTGTAGTAATGAGAATATCAGGAAATGCAGCTCTGACCTTTTCCCGTGCCAGGGTAATCATTGCCAGAGAGGGATCGATAAGAAGAATTTCCTCATAACCCGGAGCTTTTCCGGATTCAACGAGGTTTTGAAGCAGCCTGACAGTAAGTGCTCCATCACCACACCCAATGTCTATATACCTGATTTTATGTTCATACTCCGGCAAAGAATGCGAAAATTGTGCAATCAGGTTTGATCTGGCCTGTTCCATTATCGGAACGGTAGAAAAATGAACAAAGGGACGGGGATCTTCAAATACAACTGCTGATTTTATCATCTTTCCATTATGTCGCTTCAAAAAGCCAAGCAAAATAGTTGATGAGTAAAGACCGGGTTCTTCACATAATGTCCCTGCATACAGCCATTCCCCGGTGCGATCATAATAACCTTTGTTTGCAAGTAACGTCCCGATATAGTAGTAAAACGCTGAACGGAGGTTTGAACGGACCAGGGAATCATACTCATTTGGAGAACCGCCATTCTGCAGAATCCTTTGGGCATATTCAATCCAGAGGTTTTTTTCACGATCCGATAAAAACAGCATAATTTTTCGTTCCTGCTACATGAATATAGATTATTTATGATATGAAAGATCCGATTCTGCCGAACCTGGTTTTTAGATTACATATTGCTTTCACCGGACAAAAGGTGATAAATAAATTTTGTTATTCACGAGAGGTAAGTAAAAAAGTATATACGACCTCATAACAGATTGACACTTATTCTCACGTAAAAAATGGGATTTCTAGGTTTCTGTACATTTTATAGGGCGAGTATCGAGGAATCATGAATGAAAACCATCTTTGTCCGGCAGGAACGGTGTGTCGGGTGCAGGCATTGCGAAGTTGCCTGTGCTATTGAACACTCTCATGGAAAGAGTTTGCTTTCAGCAATCCATGAAGAAACAAAGTCAAACCCACGCATCTTTGTAGAGGTCATCGATAATTACCAAAAATTCCCTAACAGGTGCAGACATTGTGACCCTGCCCCCTGTATGCAGGTCTGTCCGACCGGAGCAATCAACCGCGATGAAAAATCCGGTTCTGTTCTTGTAGATTATTTAAAATGTATCGGATGTGCCGTCTGTGCCATGGCATGTCCTTTTGGTATCATCCAGTTTAGAAAAGTCCCGGGACTTGAACTTTCCCGGGAAGTCAATGCAAAATGTGACAATTGTATTGGCAGACTTGAGGAGGGCCAAATTCCTGCATGTGCCGAGGCATGTAAAACATCTGCACTTGAATTTGGCGAGATAAATGACCTAATCCGGGTAGCCAGAACTGACTTTACCGCCCGGATGATAACCTCACGGGGAGCTGAACCGGAAGTTCCGGTTATTCCGGAAAATATCAGGGCATTCTATGCAGTAATGGAGAAAATTGCATCATTATCATAATCAGGGGAGGGAAAAAACATGACTGGAAAGGAGAGTATTGAGATAGCACAGCAAAGAGCAATGGACAGAACCGACCAGGAGATCATCAGAAAGACCATTGAAGAAGGAGTGGAAACTGCATGGGACCGGTTTGCATTACAGCAACCCCAGTGTGGATTTGGGCAGCTTGGTGTATGCTGTAACAATTGTGCCATGGGACCATGCCGGATTGATCCTTTCGGAGGAAAAACATCCCGTGGAGTCTGTGGTGCAGATGTCGATACCATTGTTGCAAGAAACCTGCTCGATGACCTCTGTGTTGGTGCTGCTGCTCACTCCGACCATGGAAGAGAAGTTGTAGAAGTTTTACTTGAGACTGCTGAAGGAAAAGCTCAAGGGTACCAGATTACCGATGTTGAAAAATTACAGGTACTGGCAACGGAATATGGCATAAAAACCGATGGCAGAGATTCAAAGGATGTTGCAAAAGATCTTGCTATTGGAATACTGGAAGAGTTTGGAACGGTTAAAAACAGGCTCCAGCTCTCCGAGAGAGCTCCGGAACCAACCAGGGAAATCTGGAAAAAAGCGGGAGTCATGCCCCGGAGTATTGACCGGGAAATTGTAGAAGCAATGCACCGGATTCACATGGGTGTCGATGCCGATTATGTGAATATTCTTCTCCATGCCATGAGAACCTCACTTTCCGACGGATGGGGAGGATCAATGGCTGCAACAGAGTGTTCAGACATCCTCTTTGGAACACCTACACCCATTACATCCATCACAAACCTTGCAACACTCAGCAAGGATAAAGTCAATATTGTTCTTCATGGCCACAATCCCCTGCTCTCTCAGATGATTGTTAACACTGCAGAGGATCCGGAGCTGAAGCGACTTGCCGAAGAGAAAGGTGCAAAAGGAATCAATCTTGTCGGCATGTGCTGCACGGGCAATGAACTCCTGATGAGAAGTGGTATCCCTATTGCCGGAAGTTTCCTGGACCAGGAACTTGCGATTGCAACCGGTGCAGTTGAGGCGATGATCGTTGATTACCAGTGTATTTTCCCTTCGGTTCCAGCAACGGCTAGCTGTTACCACACAAAAGTGATTACCACCAGTACCAAGGCCAAGATAATCGGTGCCAGTTACATGGAGTTCAATCCGGAAAATGCCATGGACACCGCAAAAAGTATCATAAAACTGGCAATTGAAAACTTCCCGAATAGAAATTCAGACAGGGTCAGGATCCCGGAACGGCCGATGAAACTGATGGCAGGTTTCTCCGAAGAGACTATCAGAAAAGCTCTCGGAGGTTCATATAAAGCACTGATTGATGCCATTGTTGCCGGAACCATCAAGGGATGTGTCGGAATTGTCGGCTGTAACAATCCACGGATTAAACAGGACTTTGGACACATTACTCTGGCAAAAGAACTCATCAAACGAAATATCCTGGTTGTTGAGACCGGATGCTCTGCAATTGCCTGTGGAAAAGCAGGCCTGTTAGTCCCTGAAGCTGCTTCCCTTGCAGGAGAAGGGCTTGCATCGGTATGTAAACTCCTGGGAATTCCACCGGTCCTGCACATGGGGTCTTGTGTTGACTGTTCAAGAATCCTTGTGCTTGCTGCAAATATTGCAAAAGAACTCGGGGTTGGCATCGGGGATCTCCCCATTGGTGGAGCCGCTCCGGAGTGGTATTCACAAAAAGCGATATCCATCGGGACCTATTTTGTTTCTTCCGGAGTATACACGGTCCTTGGAATTCCTCCAAAGATCTTCGGAAGCAGTAATGTATTAAACCTGCTAGCAGACGGAATTAAAGGAATTACAAACTCTGCCTTTGCGGTGGAACCTGATCCAATAAAAGCTGCAGACCTGCTCGAAGCCGAGATCAACCGGAAGAGAAAGGCACTGAACATCTGATCCTTTGCATTTTTTTAGAGGGAATCATGGATGAAAAGAGTCTTGACGAGATTATTGCCCAGTATGCATCCCCTTCCGGGAGGATACTGGGAATACTACGGGAAATCCAGATCCAGGAACGTCATGTTCCCATGGACACCCTGAAACTTCTTTCGGAGAAAATAGAGATCCCTTTATCACAATTATATAGCCTGGTCACCTTTTATTCGTTTTTTAGTTTACAGCGGGTCGGAGAACACCTGATAACGGTCTGCATGGGCACTCCCTGTCATGTGAAGGGAGCTGTGAAGAACCTAAAAGTTCTCCAGGAGTGTCTCGGAATATCCGGAGAAAGTCAGGATGGGAAATACCTGCAGACAACACCTGATAACAAGTTCACAGTCGAGATTGCGAGGTGCTTTGGGGCATGCAGTATGGCACCAGTTCTTCAGGTGGACGGTGACCTGTACGGATATGTAATACCGGAGAAAATCCCGGAGATCCTTGAAAAATACGGGTGGAAGCGATGATCATCAGATCTCAGGCAGACCTTGAGTCAATCCGGAAACGAGGTCTTACCAAAATTCAGCCGAATCACCCGAGAATTGGGATTGGAGTTTCTTCATGTGGAATAGCAGTTGGTGGAATGGCACTGTATCATCGGATGCAGGAGATAATACAAAACAACAGTCATGATATTTTAGTAGTTAAATCCGGTTGTATTGGATATTGCAAGGAAGAACCACTGGTATCAGTATACATTCCAGGTAAATCACAAATTCTGCTTCACAAGGTCTCCATAGATGACGCTGAACGGATTATTTCACTTGCATGTAAAGGAGACATACCACAGGATCTTGCCCTTTGCAGGATTCCGGACTGGGATCATATCACCGGAAACCTGGTGTATGGAGACGGATTTGAATCAGTTCCGGACTATGGAGAAATTCCGTTTTTTTCCCACCAGAAAAAAGTAATTCTCCGGGATTGCGGCCTCATTAACCCGGAGGATATTGATGAATATATCGGGATTGGCGGTTATTTTGCAGCTTTTAAAGCTCTTACCTCTATACCCCCGGATACTATCATCGAAGAAGTGAAAAAGTCCGGGCTTCGGGGACGGGGAGGTGCTGGGTTTCCTGCAGGTCTGAAATGGGAGATCACGAAAAAGGCTCCCGGATCTGAAAAATTTATCGTATGCAATGCCGATGAGGGAGACCCCGGTGCATACATGAACCGGAACGAGATGGAGAGTGATCCCCACATGCTCCTTGAGGGGATGCTCATCGGAGCATACGGGATGGATGTCCATGAGGGTCTTATCTATATCCGGGCAGAATACCCGCTTGCAATAAAGCGGCTCACTCTGGCTCTTGACCAGGCACGGGCATACGGACTGCTTGGAAAAAATATCCTGAATTCAGGATTTGATTTTGATATCCAAATCGCAACCGGTGCAGGAGCATTTGTATGTGGTGAATCTACCGCACTTGTTGCATCTATCGAAGGAAAGACCGGAAGACCACGGCTTCGTCCTCCCCGACTGACTGAAAAAGGAGTATTTGGCAGACCAACTGACCTGAATAATGTCGAGACCTGGTGTAATGTTCCAGTCATCATTGGAAAAGGTGCAGCATGGTATTCAGCGATTGGGACTAAGGGAAATACCGGCACCAAGGTCTTTTCCCTGGTCGGAAAGGTGGATAACGTAGGAATGGTAGAAGTCCCCCTGGGAACATCTCTTCAAACCATCATCTATGATATCGGAAATGGAGGAGCTCTTGGGAAAGGGGTAAAAGCAGTCCAGACCGGCGGACCATCGGGGGGATGCATTCCACAAAGACTTTTTGATACCCCGGTTGACTTTGAAAACCTGAACAAGGTTGGAACGATGATGGGATCAGGGGGGCTTGTCGTGATGGATGAAGATACCAACATGGTGGATATTGCCAGGTATTTTATCAACTTCGCATCCAGTGAATCCTGTGGAAAATGTGTCCCCTGCCGTGAGGGTCTGAAACATATGCTCCTCATCCTCAACCGAATCATCGCCGGAAAAGGAACACAAAACGATATTAAACTTTTACAAGAACTATCTGATACCGTTCAGAAAACTTCTCTCTGTGGTCTTGGACAGACAGCACCAAACCCGGTCCTTACTACCCTGAAGTATTTTATTGAGGAGTATGACCAACTCATTACACCGGAGGGAAGGTAGCATGGCAGTGCCTGGAAATAACAACCGAATGGTTACGATAACCATCAATAAAAACCAGTACCTGGCAGAAGAAGGTGAAATATTTCTGCTCACCGCCATCCGACATAATATAGACATCCCTCATCTCTGTTATGAAAAAGCCCTCGAACCCTATGGAGCCTGCCGACTGTGTATGGTTGACGTGGTAACCTGTGGAAAGACCGAAATGACTCCGGCCTGTACGATAAGGGTTCATAACGGTCTTGAAATCCTGACAGACACTCCACAAATCATAAAACACCGAAATCTGCTTTTCGAACTCTACCTGGCAGAAGCTCCAAAATCAGAAGTCATCAAAGAGATGGCTGCAAAATATGGTGTCACAAAAACAAGATTTTTGAAAAAGATCGTGCATGACGACCCTTTGCAGGGAAAATGTATCCTCTGCGGCCTTTGTGTCCGGGTATGTGAAGAGATAATGGGAAACTCCGCTATCAGTTTTATAAACCGGGGACCATACACGGTAATTAACACCCCGTTTTATGAACATAACCCGGATTGTGCCGGGTGTGCTGCCTGTGCCCGGGTATGCCCGACCCGTGCTATTGTATGTGAAGATATCGGAGAAAGCCGGGTTATGCATTCATGGTCAGAGACCACTGTTGCTCTTGTCACCTGTCCGGAATGTGGAAAATCCTTTGCACCACAAAGACTGATGGAAAAGGTCTTGACAAAACTTGAGCCCGGATTGATCGAAAAAATAAAAAACCTGTGTCCTGAATGCAGGAGAAAATACTTCACCAGAAAAGAAATTCATAAGATCCCCTTAACTGACAGAGAGCCATGAAAAAAGTGATTGAGCCAGAATTTGGAGGAATGAATAAATGACCGGGCAGGGATTTCGCGTCGTAATCACAGGAAAAGGTGGAGTGGGGAAGACAACCATTACGTCACTGCTCTCCCATCTCTTTGCAGGCCGGGGATATTCAGTCCTTGCAGTGGACGAAGATCCCCAGATGAACCTTCCCTATGCTCTTGGTGTTCCTGCTGAAGATACTGAATTAATTGTTCCTCTGTCAAAGAACCTTGACTACATAGAAGAAAAAACCGGGGCACGACCTGATTCCGGGTATGGCCTGATGCTCTCACTAAATCCGGACGTATCAGACGTAGTGGAAAGGTTTGGCATGAAAGGTCCGGACGGGGTGAACATCCTGGTGATGGGCACGGTGGTAAAAGCTGCAACCGGTTGTCTTTGTCCGGAAAACACCCTTCTGGATGCAGTTATGAGGCATATCAACCTCCGGGAAGGAGAGATTATTCTCATGGACACCCAGGCAGGGGTTGAGCATTTTGGAAGGGCACTTGCAAAAGGATTTAACCAGGCAATACTGGTTGCCGACCCGACATTTAATTCGGTTCAGGTCGTAAAGCATGCAGCAGAACTTGCCCGGGAACTTGGTATTCCGGATATTCACCTGGTGGTAAACCGTGTTAGGTCTCCGGGGGATGTAAGAAAAGTAAATCAGCTCATGTCAGGATATGAAGAAATCTTCTCCGGGAGGTTTTACATCCCATATGACGAGATGATGCTCCTGTATGATCCGGATGTACGACCAATGCTCAATGAACAGTCAGAATTTGTTGACGGAGTCCGGGAACTCCAGTTCTCTCTTGAGATGCATGGGATGATGCGGGTATAAGTATCTGAATTGAACCTTTTTATGAGAATTATTCATGGTGGACGGGTATTTGAATAAAAAGATTATTGTTCAGTTCATTATGACATTTAATCTATGAGCAGGAGAGCCATCAGTTCAGGATGCCCAACAACCGGAAACCTAATCGGCATCCCTGCTGCTTCTGCGGTTTTTTTCATATTAATTCCAACCGCATGTTCAGTCATTCTTGCCTGGGTAGGATGAAGACAGATTCCTTTTTCAACATTACAGGTTTCACACAGTCTGCATGATCCGTTCATGAACGCTAGAGCAAACGTATATCCTGCATTAAATGCCAACCGTTCAAGTTCAAGCATCATGGGAGAGAAGTTCTTTGTGCCATTGAAATGATCATTCCAGAAATCCTGTGCCTTTTTTCTCTTTTCTTCCGGAGCTTTTGGATCAAGCCAGTACCGGTAAATCGAACAGATGACATCAGGTTCTGCGTTCGCTGGTGAGATGTATTTTACCAGAAGTACATACTTGTATTCATCAAGTATTTTTCTGAACTGGTCCGGAGTCGGGACATAGGGGGGACAGGTCAGTTTTTTTCCATATGAAATACAACCGCTCCGGCATTTGAGTACCACCCGGTCCTCAACAAAAATTTTTGATGCAAGGATAATTTTTGCCTCTAGAGCACCCAGTTCAAGGGCATTTTTCACCAGAAAGGAAAAATCATCTGCAATATGAATATTTGTTTCGGTCATTTCAACTCAATAAATAGGTATGGGCTTATGGTATGAGAATTCTTCTAAATTTCGAATTAATCAGGAAAAATTTCTTTTATGCAAATAATTATTCATCTCTCCGGTTTATCTTACTATCATGAGATGGTGCGTAATAATTGGAATTATTTCCCTGATTCTATTAACCGGTTACATACCTCCGGTACTGAGTGATACGGTGCTATCACCGGAAATGGAGGGAATATTCCTGAATATGACTCCTGATGAGAGAGTAGGACAACTCTTCATGCCGGCCATTTCTTCTGCATCCGGAAATGGTACCCAGGAGATGACACCAGAACTTGTGTCAATGCTAAGCCAAATTCATCCAGGTGGTGTAATTCTTTTTGCACGGGATATTTCTTCAATAAAACAGTTGGTAACACTTACAGAGAGCCTCCAGAAAAACGGGTCACTTCACAAAAACGGGAAAAAGGTGCCTTTATTTATATCAATTGACCAGGAAGGAGGATATATCACGAGGCTTCCCTTTGGTCCCCGGATGCCGGGAAACATGGCCCTTGGTGCCAGCCGTTCAGCAGAAACCACCAGGGAAGTAGCCCGGACCATTGGTAATGAACTCTCTTCCCTTGGAATCAACATGAACTTTGCCCCGGTTCTGGACGTTGAAACAAACCAGAACAACCCGGTTATCGGAATCCGGTCATTTGGTGCAGATCCGGAGCTGGTTTCAACACTTGGAGATGCATACATCGCCGGGATGCATGATGCAGGAATTATCTGCAGCGGAAAACACTTTCCCGGTCATGGAGATGTTGATATCGACAGCCATCTCGGACTTCCACTTGAGAACCATACAAAAACCCGGATGAACGAGGTTGAACTGGTCCCATTCAAATCCGCCATTACATCAGGGGTGGATGCCATTATGACCGCTCATATCATCTTCCCGGCGTATGATAATTCCACGAACATCCTTGAAGACGGCACAGAAGTTCCAACTCCGGCAACCCTCTCAAAACCCATCCTTACCGGACTACTCAGGGATGAACTCTCCTTTGACGGACTTATCATCACTGATGCCATGATGATGAAGGCCATTGCTGATAATTTTAAAACCGGGGATGCAGCAGTGAAAGCAGTCCGGGCCGGGGCAGATATGATCCTCTACCCGGACTCGGCTAAGGAAGCATATGAAACTGTACTCCATGCATACCAAACAGATACTGAAATCCGGGAGCGGGCTAATGAATCGGTAAAAAGAATCCTTGACTTGAAAGAAAAGTATGGGATTATGGATCTCTCTTGTTCCGGAAATAACAGTGATCTGGATCAAAAATCACGAAGTGCGAATGCAGAGAAGATTAGCCTTGGAGAAGAGGCCTTTATAGTAGAACAGAAGGCAGCTGAAAAAACCGTCACCCTTGTTTCAGACAGAAATAATCTCATCCCCTTTTCCGGAGAGAATCTACAAAGTATCATCATATTCAGTCCGACAACCTCATTTACCAATGAAACCTCAGAGGCTGTGAATGAAATATTACAAAGCCAGGGCTACTCTCCGGAGATAGTCTCATTTACATACCAGAACCAGATGAATCTTACAAATGACCAGAAAAATGCAGTATCTCATGCTTCACTATTAATCCTTGAAACAAGTTCAACCAATGCAACACAACGGACAAATAACTATTACATGCCACTTTTTTCACGCGATGTACTTGATCTTGCCAGAGAATATGAACTTCCTGTAATAGGTCTTTCATTAAACCAGCCTTATGACATCATGTACATGCAGGACATTCCGGTGTATTTTGCCACCTATGCAGGAAGAGCCGGAGGACAGAATGTCAGATCTACAGTCCGGGCAATGTTTGGAGAAATTCCCACAATCGGAACTCTCCCAGTTGATATTTCAGACGAGAATGGTACCATTCTTTATACGATGAACACCGGAATCATTCAATGAAATTTTTTTTTAATTCAGTCAATGGATATTACGGGTGTAATCTGACATAAAAACTTTAAAATACTATTTCAAGTCCTCATCATATCGCCCACCCTCATATGCACACATACCTGTCCGGGGGGAATTACATATCGGCAGCAGATAGCATTCATCAAGGTCTTCGTCAGAACTACAGTCAAGGCACAAAACCGTATCATCATCGTTTTCAAGATAATGATAAATTGCAGGTTTTCCACATTCAGAACAGGAGAACTCCGGTTTAATATTCATCACTGCCATTACAATCATCTTCGGATCCTTTTCCCAGAGAATAACATCGGCAACTTTCAGCCTGAGTTCGGTGTCGTCCCAAAATCATATTCATAGGAAAAAGCCATCCCAGGACAGAGAACCTTCTCGAGTTTTACCTTTTTAGATTTAGTCGGGTAAAATGAGTCAACGGGATCCATTGAAGGTGCCTGGTATTCAATTCCCTCAATTGTAAAAGTACTAAGGTGACTACAACATTCTACCCAGATATCACGTAATGCGTCGTCCAAATCTACAAGCGTGGCAGTGGGTTTTGCCAGGAGAATCATCCAATAGGGAGATGAATACGGGGTATCAACCATAATAATAAAGCGTTCTTCACCTGATGCTGCCCCATGTTTTTTCTTCAGATGTGTCGCTGCGGTTCGCTTCGTTAATGACTCCTTACAGAGATGACATGACCCAGGTTTAGGGGTCTGTTTCGCCATAGATAATTATATGGGGGATCACATGATGGATATTTCGAGACGGTGTATTATTCATTCTCTCTGGGCGTCAAAACATCTGAATCATATCCAGGACAATTCCCTCCCGATGCTGTTTTCCGATAAAGAATTTATCTCATCTTTATCAGTTCGATAAATAGGTACAGTGAAATACAGCGAGAAATGAGATGGATTTAATCAGGAACAAAAACAGAGAATAAAAAAGATGAGTACGCTAAAGCGACTTACTTTATTTTTTTCTCGAGCTTTTTTAACTTTTTCTTGGCGGAATCGCTACCTGCTGCCGCCTGTTTTGCAAGCTCTTCTGCTTTAGCCTTTTTCTCTCTGTTGAGCTTAACCAGCTGCTTTTTACTTGTTGGCATGTTACTTCTCACTAGGATTTAGGCTGATTGTATTTGCTTTTATCCTTCTTCATAATATTGTCAGCTTATAGAATCAGATGAAATCAAAATAATTTGAGAGGGAATAATGGAATTGTAGTGGATCGAAATCACTTGAAAAGTCAGGATTTAATTTTTATCAGGACTAATCCTTCTTCCTCCAGCCAATCCCAGGCCCTGCTATGAGACCGGTCATCTTTCCAGGTATACCATTCCTGTTCGAGATCAGGATATACCGGGTGTCAAAGGTGTAATTTTCCAGTGCTTCTGCAATTTCTTCAATGGATTGATACACAATCCGGGGGAAACCAACATTTGCTTCTGTCATATTAACCATGAAAACCCTGGAATGGAGTTTAGGTAATAGAATATTTTGTTTATATCAGGTCATATAGATTACACATGATCAATCTATTCTTATATCACAGTATTGATCCTTTTATATGAGACATTTCAGGGATCTCACGTATGAAGATCTCAATACATGGTTTGGGCAAAAGACTGTTTCAAGAGGGAAATCATACCAGAAAGGCAGACAGGTGTTAAATGTATATCAGATTGCAGATGATGTACTTTGCGGATCTGTTCAGGGCAGCGAGTTCATCAGAGTGATCTTAAGGTCTAATTGGCAAAAAATTGATTACGAATTGGTGATGAAGTAACACATTTTCTGCTTTTTCATAATGATTGAACTCAATTATAAACGTCATTCACAAATCAGGAAGCGCAGTTATGCAAAATTTTAACTTCAATGGTATCTTCATCTCTTTTTTTGGTTCACTATTCATCTTTCAGAAAATAAAGAGGATTTTGAGCGATATTTCAACAAAATAATAAATAGCTTACGCTATACGGGCAAATGAAATTTACCCAAATCCACTACAATAGGAACTTAGAAGACAGTAAACCTTTGAGATAATCTGGGTTTTTCATGGCGGCTTTTAGCCTGTTGCCGCAAAGATTTTTCTAACCAGTTCCATCTTTCAAGGACATCTTTATTTCCAAATAGATACTGATGCAAAATGCTTAAAAATTCATTAGATTTTTCAGCAAACACTTTTGACCACAGCATAGGTCCATATTTTTCTCGCTTGTCTGGTTCAACTGCTGATAGGATCAAGAGTAGAGATTTCTACTAATGATCAACCGGATCAGCATAGAATATATATGGATATATACAAGTGGTGAATTCCCAAGAAGTAGATTTCCAAGGTCATAATCGCTTTTGAGTTCTTTTAATAAGAGTTCTATGATCCACCGGTATTTGTACAATTCATAATTTCAGTCGGGTTTAATTTATCTGCAGAAAGGTTTGTCATGTATACATGCCAGATCGATGCTTTTTTATTCCGCTGTTTGCCCAAAACATGATTTCCTTCACTAGCGAACATGAAATCCCGGTGGTGGGGCTTTCATTAAATCAGCCGTACGATATCATGTACATGCAGGAAATTCCGGCATACCTTGCCTCCTATACCGGGCAGACCGGAGGTCAGAATGTCCAATCTGCAATCCGGTCCATCTTTGGTGAAATTCCCATAACCGGAAAACTTCCAGTTGATATTTCAGACAAAAAATGGTACGATTATCTATCCAAAAAATCCGGGATTATCCGGGGATATATTCCAGGTATATGAAGAGGGAATAATCCTGATTTTCTGGGTTTATCCCAGGGGACCTGCATGCCCTTACAATCTCTTTCGATACCCGGATTTCGTGGTTCATTAATCTTTTTAGAGCAGTGAGGAGAAGACAGGGCATGAAAAATGACAGAAACATTACAAGTCAGGAAGAAACAAAATCAGTGATTTGGTGCATCAACCCTCCAGGCTCCGATCAAAATAAAAAGAAGTAATCCTATGGTATAGTACCACTGATGAGGTATCTATCCGGCAGGGGTTAGCAATAAAAAAGTCCTGAAAGAGTAAAAAAAGGGGTTATCATGACTAATTCAGATTTCAATGAGTATATCAAAGCAATTCGGGATGGATCATATAACGTGACTCTGCATCCGGATGAAAATTTGGATTTAGATAAAAATCAGTCTCAAATGGCTATTGAGACAATTTCAGAACTTTTATCGAAGATCGAGTGGTATGAATCAGTTCTGGATGCTATCCCTTTCCCTATGTCGGTAACGGATATGGAGATGAACTGGACGTTTATCAACCGTTCCACGGAAAAAATGCTGAACGTGAACCGGAAAGATGTCCAGGGAAAACACTGCAGTAACTGGGGAGCAAATATCTGCAATACCAGCCAGTGTGGTATTGAGTTACTAAGAAAAGGGAAAACCTTTGGAGAGTTTGAACAGGCTGGCGGACATTTCAGAACAAATGTAGCGTATATTGAAGGGAAAAACGGGGCAAAAGTCGGGCATATAGAAATCGTCACCGATGTAACCGATATAACCAGTGTCAATAATTACCTGAGAGATGCGATTAACCATACCATTCAAAATCTCTCAAGAATTGCCGGAGGTAATTTTGATCTTGACTATTCACTCACAACCGCTGATGAACATACCCGGGAAGTCTCGCTACTATTTCTCAATATCAATGAAAATCTGAAAAAAGTTGCCGGCGCATTATCTCTGATGTCATCGGATGTCCTGATGCTGGTAAAGGCTGCCGTTGACGGAGATATGAAGACACGGGCAGATGCCTCAAAACATGAGGGAGATTTCGCAAAGATAGTGGGAGGAGTAAATGACACTCTCGACAGTGTAACTCTCCCTGTTCAGGAAGCTCTCCGTATATCCAAGGAATATGCAAATTACAATTTCAATGCCAGAGTTGACCAGTCCATCAGGTTTGCCGGAGACTGGACAGAATTTAAGGAAACTCTGAACAATATCGGTGTTCAGATATCAATGGCAGTCAGTAATGTTCTGGTCGAAGTAGAAAAACTTTCCACCAATGTTGAAGAAGCCCTCGCAAGTATCACCGAGGTAACCGAAGGGGCTCAGCAAATTGCACAAAACACCGGAGAAGTAAGTAACAACTCGTTAAAAGGAGAGGATGGAATTATTCAGGTTTTAAAAGCCATGGAAGACCTGAATATCACTGTAGCGGAAGTTTCAAGAAGAGCAGAGCAGGTTTCCGGTGCTGCTACCCAGGCGAATGAATTTGCAAAGAGCGGGGTAGAACTTGCCAAACGATCAGAATCCGCCATGAACGATATACAGCAGTCAACCACGGATGTTGATACGATTGTCAAGGACATTAACCAACAGATGGATGAAATTGGAAAGATTGTCCGGCTTATATCAGATATTGCTAACCAGACAAATCTCCTTGCCCTCAACGCCGCGATTGAAGCAGCACGGGCCGGAGAAGCAGGTCGTGGATTTGCTGTCGTTGCTTCAGAAGTAAAATCCCTGGCACAGGATTCCCGTCAGTCTGCCGAGAATATTACTGATATGATTACAAATCTCCAGGATAAAGCCAGAAAAGCAAATGATGCCATGAAACATGCAGGAGAGGCTGTTGATACAGGTAATTCTGCACTCGCTGAGACACTTGGATCATTCAACCAGATTGCCATCGCCATTGAAGAAATTACCCGAAACGCAACCGATGTGGCATCATCATCAGAAGAACAGGCAGCATCGGTGGAAGAGGTAACAGCAAGCATCAATGAAGTGAGCAGTCTTGTTCAAAACACGTCAAAAGAAGCAGGAGATGCTGCAGCAGCAACAGAAGAGGCTTCTGCCTCAATTGATGAAATCAGCAAAATCATTGCTAATGTAAACGATATTGTTGAAGTTGTCGCAGAAGAGATGAAAAAATTTAACGTCTGATATATACCTGTTACCAGGCATGAGATCCAGCAAATCTCCTGATCCTTTTTTCTTGAAGTATCACTATGAACAATTGGAACAATATATCAGAAATTTTTAGTATCAATGAATAATCTGCCGTCAGGCAGGAATATTACCGGATAAACATTCCATTCTGATATTCACTAAAAGCCGTTTCCACTTCTTCCTGTGTATTCATCACAATCGGACCACCCCAGGCAATCGGCTCACCTATTGGTTTACCAGATATCCATAAAAATCTGCACCCCTTTAACCCGGCACTAATATCAAGGACGGCACCTTGTTCTAGTAATACCAGGCTGCGATTCTTGAGAAATACCGGATCACCAAAACCGATTGTTCCCCTTCCTTCTATCATATATAATGTTCCAGTGAAACCTGGCCGGACCTGGTGGTAAAACCTTGTTTCCGGAGGGACATAAACATCTAAAAATTCAGGTTCTGCAATAATTTCTCGAACCGGTCCGATGACTCTCCCATACTGCCCTGCAATAACCCTGACACGGATTCCATTATCCCTGATATCCTCGGGAATTCTGTCCGGAGATATTTCCTGATATCTTGGAGGATGAAATTTTTCAGATCGTGGCAGGTTAACCCAGAGCTGAAAACCCCCCATTTTACCATCTACTGGTTTTGGCATCTCCTGATGAATAATACCTGAACCAGCAGTCATCCACTGGACCGCTCCGGCACCAACCGTCCCGGAATTTCCCATGCTATCCTTATGTTCAATCTCCCCTTCGAGCATGTAGGTAACCGTTTCAATCCCCCGGTGAGGATGCCAGGGAAAACCCTTCATGTAATCAGAAGGAGATTCATTTCTGAAATCATCAAGCATCAAAAAAGGATCAAATTCAGGAATGTCATGATATCCGAAAGCCCGGTAAAGTTTTACTCCTGCACCTTCCCGTGTTTCACTGGCAGTGAGAACTTTTCTGACCGGTGAATCTTTATTCATACACCATACTTATCACCGTTCTATAAAAAATGTACGGGCAATTAGTACCCGGTTGTCCCGGCCAGGGCTGCATCAAGGGCGGCCCTCTTTTCGGCAGCAATTTCAGAAACAATCGCAATTTTTTCAAGGGCTTCTGATATATTTACTGAAATATCATCTGCACGAATTAATGCCTCAGACAAATTGGCACTATCATTTGCAGCTTGTGTATTAGCTGTTTCAATGGCTGCCTGTAATTTTTCAAACTGAAGAGCAGGGTCATACGGGATTTTATCATCACTCGTTTCTTCAGTAATGATTACCGAACCTTCAATGATATCAGATATGGTATGTGGTTGTGAAAGATCAACGCTCCCAAAATTGGTTGTTTCAAATGCGGAAGTTTCCAATGACTCATCAGCTCCTGCAATTCCACCGATATAACTTATTGAAAGAATGCAGGTAAAGAAACATACAACAATAATCCGAACTGGATACATATAATTCATAATAAAACTCCTATATCCGAAGGATTACCCCGGGTATATGGAATAATTGGGTCAACATTGTGATATATGGTTTCTGATTCTTATGTAACCTAATAAACCTTTGACAGGAAAAAACCTACATAAATAGGGTGGACATAATCTTCAATGAGAAAATCCTATCCATAACATGTGAATTTTCTCCTATCGGTTTCAGAGGATACCTCCAGGACAATTGGGTACAGGTAACTTTGTCAGAAATAAATATCTGTTAACCAGACGAATAATTTCCTTAATATGGGATGAAATATGTTTTTCCAGCCATATCCTTTCATTTACCGGTATTTCATCTCATTTTTTTCTCATTATTAACAACATATTATGCATGGAAACGTAGGAATATAAGAAGTTATTTCGAAAAATATCAACACCATATTGTAAAACGGGTGAGAAACGAAGAGCAGGATACACCTGAAAAGATACCCATATACGAAACATCCATGTAAAACTACGTCCACAGAAAATTTCTACCAGGAATACCATGAGTCTATCATTAAATACCGTCTCTTTGGAGACGGTAATTATTTACCATGTGACAATAATGTTCATTTTGATTCAATTAAAACTTTTAACCGATAATGTGATTCCTCTCACTACTTACAGGTTTTGGAGTAAGCTCATTTGCATACAGATAGTGCCTGCTAAATTACTGCATGTATCAATTATCACGCATACATCGAAACTTCCCCCGGGGAACATCAATATCAAACCTGCATCCGGATCCATACTTTCCGTTTTCTGAAATGGAAATTCCAGACAGGGAAAGGATTTCACGCACTAAAAATAGTCCATACCCAGAGTTCCTGCCAAATCCTCTCTCGAACACCAGTTCTTTTTGGTTGTCAGGTATACCAATACCATCATCTCTGATAGATATTCTTAAACCCTCTTCGGTCTCATGTGCGGTAATATCAATCTGTGTAAGGTTTTCACCATGCCGGATAGCATTCTCGATAATATTGTAACACACCTTCTCCATCAGGGGATCGGCGAGAATAGAAATATCTGATAGCTTATTATTTATCAGGACATCATCGGATCCCACCCCTTTTATGGCACTATTACATACCGCTTTAACATCCTGCCACACTGGAACCTTCAGACCCAGCTCCTGGTAAGTCCGTGTAAATGCTATGAAATGATCGATGTCAATCAGGGAACGCATAACCTTATCAATGAGTTCCTTCTGGTCTGGTCCGGGTGATGAATCCTTGAGTAGTGAAAGATAACCCTTCGATACCATGACCTTATTGATGATATCATGCCGGGTAATATTGGAGAGGAGATTTAATTTCTTATTTGCAACAAGGAGAGCATCTTCAGCCATCTTGTGAGAGGTAATATCCCTGATGGATTCAATTGCTCCGACAATACTCCCATCCAAATCATAAAGACGGGAAGCAATGACAGAAATATACTTCATTTCACCAGATAATGAAAGCCAGTAACTGGTGCTGAATGATTCTCCTCGGTGTTCCACAAGGGGATAAAACTCATCAACCGAAAGATCAGGATTTAATACTTTATTTATCAGAATGGACCGTTCAGTTTTGACAATTGCTTTCGAGTATACCTCATACCCTTTCCCAATCATGTCTTTTGCACTATAACCGGTCAGTTCTTCCATGGCCTGGTTCCAGTACATGATAATTCCATTTTTATCCACAACAAAGGTGGAATCCGGAAGGTTCTGAAGGATCATGGAAACACGGTTATATGCTTCATTAAGCGCTTCTCGTTCAGTCTGGGCGATGATTACACGACGTTGATCAGTTATGTCACGAATATGGATAAGACTTAACACCACATCATTTTCAATGATCCGGGTTGCCCGAATATTCACGAACCGCTGGTTATTATCAACAGTATACGTAATTGTTCGGTCCTCATATCCTCCACTCTGTGTTTGCAGTAATACTTCGATGATCTCACCAATCGCTACACCCACATTCCCGAATAATTCCCTGATATCTCTTCCAATGGCTTCCTGCTCAGTTATTCCTAGCATCTTCTCACCTGCCCGGTTCAGATTTACGAATCTGAAGGATTTAAAAACCAGAATTGCATCGGCTGATAATTGAAAAAGACTTGAATAACGCTCTTCACTACTTTTAAGCGAAGAAAAACTCTCTGTTAACTGATCTGCCATATCTTTGAAGGAATGAGACAATTCTCCCAGTTCATCATGACGATTCAGTTCTTTCCAGGTTGACCAGTCCCCGCTGGCTAGTCTTTTTGCAGATTCATTCATAACAGACAGCGGTTTTGTCACCCATCTGGCTAACAATACACAGGTTATAGCGGTAACAACTATTGATACCAGTATCAGAATAATGGTGGTCCGGGTGTTTGCATTGATACCTTCCATGAAATCAGATTCCGGGATGATGACAACGCTAAGCCAGTTCAGACCATGAGGGTTATTATAAGGAGTTATCTGAACCAGTTGTCTGCCACCAGTATCATCAGAAATAAATGAAAACTGTACCCGCCCGGTTTTATTACCATTTAAATGGCCATGTTCTTTCGCATACCGGGCAGCAGACCTGATAACCGGGTTTTCTGATTCAAAAGCAGAAATCTGTATCAGATCCCCATTTTTCCCGATATACGCATCCTCCATTTCAGATGACGCAACAAGCATACCATCGGTGTCAATAATAAATGCCTGGCCATTTTCTGATATCTCCAAGCCCCGGAGAAACTCACCAATTCCTTCCAGGGTAAGAGCAGTATCCAAAATTCCGATAAGTTCGCCTTCATGGGAATATACCGGCAGTACTGCATCAATTCCGACGACTCCTTCAAGCCATTGATATACAGGAGTCCATGCAGGTCCACCAGCCCTCACTGCGGACTGATACCATGGTCTGATCCGGGGATCATAGTCAGGTAATGAAATCGTTTTTTCAAGTACCGTTCCATCACGGCTGATTCGATATTCTTCAAACGTAAAATTTGTCTCTTTACGGGAATATCCCAGGAACAAATCACTCCCATTTGCTATTCCAGGTGCTCCCACCCTGGATACTATGACATAATTACCATCTGCTTCAGCCCCATAGCAGATTGCTTCAGCCATGCTATAATGGTATAATAACTCCTGAAAATGCCTTTCAAGTGCGGTATTATCATGAACAGAAACCTCACCCAGCATGATACTGTCCAGACATAACTGGTTTATGTGATGAGGAATTTCCAGGTACATATCCAGATGCAAAATTATCCGGTCAGATACCTGATTTTCAACCTGAAGAGCCAGGTCATTCATAGCATACTGGCTATTTAAGTGGGTGAGAATCCCGGTAGTAGCAATTGCCAGAACTACGACAAATACCAGGGAAAAAATTAAAACAGTTTGTAATTTGAACTTGCCAAGAAAATTTTGAATGGGGGACAATTCCACCACACGGTCACCATGAGATATTTCATCAGCCGCATCATCATGTGGTAAAGGATTGTTATTCATGATTTTGCAGAAAAGTCGTTGGATTAATACATAATTTCTTCATAACGAATAAACCGGTTTTTAAGACTCATTCTGAATCCGCTTTATAAACACCTATAAAGAGGTACCTCATATTATACCGGGTAATCTGAATTTCTCTTTCGGAACAAGAATTTCAAACCTGGCACCTGACCCATACGATCCACATTCCTGTATGGAAAGACCAGTGATCGAGAGGATCTCCCGTGCAAGGAAAAGACCTATCCCGGTATGGGTACCAAAACCATGTTCAAATACTTTCTCTTTCTCTTCATCCGGGATGCCAGTCCCATCATCCTCACATACAATGACCAGTTCTAATCCTCTGTTCTCACAGAAAAACCAGATACCAGTTATTTGTCCACCATGTCGCACTGCATTTTCAATAAGGGTTGTAAATACTTTTCGTATAATGGGATCTACATAGATCTCCAGGTTTTCAGGTACCATGTTCTCAATTGTAATAGCATGAAGGGTAACTTCATTTGTTGCAGAACTGATGATAGAATATATCCTTTCCCACCCACTGGAAACAATACCAAAATCTTCATAATCACGAGTGAAACCAATAATTCTCTCTATTTTCTCACCAGCTACCATGGCATTTCGAATATAATAATGGATCTTTTCAATGTCATGGGATTCGATTGCAAGTCTTTGGAGAAGATCTATTGATGAAAGCTGGTTGAAGATATCATGGCGGGTAAGACCAGTCAGAAGACGGAGTTTTTTATTTGATTCACGTAATGCTGACTCTGCCTGTACTCGCTCGGAAACATCAGAAAGAAAATTAAGGGTAGCAGGAGCTCCTTCCCATTCAATGAGCACAGCACTGATTTCTACCCATGTTATCTCACCGTTTTTCTTTACCAGACGAAAGACATAATGGCAGGGGGGGTTTTCACCATGGATCCTTTTCATATGCGAATCAATAACCAGGTTTTGGTCATCGGGATGAATAATACTGACATATGGAACAGACATCAGTTCTTCACGGGTATAACCGGACATATGTTCCATACGGGGATTAATCAGGGAGAGGTATCCATTTTGAGCAACAACAATCGCTTCATTAGCATGTTCGATAAAGTTCCGGTACCGGGTTTCACTTCTCCGCAGCTCATCTTCTATCTCTTTTCTCCACGATATGTCCGAAAAAACGCTAATAACAGCAGGTTTTCCTTCATAGAGAATGATTAAACTTCTGACTTCTACAAAGATCCGCCTGCCGTCAGAAGATATAACGGATATTTCAAAGGGGGGAACTTTATTATACTGCGTTAACTTGCCACTGACCTTTGAAATTATATCTATTGATTCAGCAGGAAGATACTCAAAAAGTCTTGTCCCGATGAGCTCTTCCAGAGTGCGGCCCATCATATCAACACCACTCTGGTTAACAAACAGGATTATCCCATCTCTATGAACAATCACACAGCCGGGAAGATTCTGGACCAGGTTCTGATATCTTTTCTCACTATTTCTGAGTGCTTTCTCAGTTTCTATCAGCCGGGTAATATCCCTACAGCCACAATATACCTGGCTGGAAATACCATGATCACCGGTAAAAATATCGCTCGAGTATAAATCAATCCACCGGATACTTCCATCTTTTCTTACTATCCGGAGATTACCATTCCTGCTAGCTCCGGCAGGCAGGGACAGAATAAGGTCATCAAAAACAAAAAGATCATCAGGTAACACAATATTTTTCAGGCATCCAAGAGAGAGCAGTTCTTCTTCGGAGTAACCAGTAATCAATTCTACTTTACCAGTAATCCATTCAATTACACAGTCATGATCTGATGTTTTCTTACATGAAAACACAAAATCGGTCGTCATTTCAGAGATGGTTTTATACCGGTTTTCACTCTCCTTAAGACGTGTCAGAACTTCTCTCTCCCAGGTAATATCCCGATAGATTCCAAATACCACCTCAGGCAGACCATCGGTATCCCGGGAGATTATACTTGCAGTAACAGATGTCCATATCCATTTTCCTGATTTATGTCTGAACCTGATTTCACATTCAAAGAAAGAAAGTTCACCAGAACAATGACGGGATAAACTCTCCTTCATCCGAGAAATATCGGCAGGATGGATTAACAGTTCCCACGTATCCCGTGAAAGCGGAGACAACTCGGAGATGGAATACCCCAGAATTTCAGCCCATTCTTTATTTATTTTGTATTCCTGGGTCTGAAAATTCCACTCCCATGTCCCGGTATGATTACCTGAAATAATACCGGATAACTTTTGTTTCGTGAGTAAATAATCCCTTTTTTCCAAAACATGTTCGGTAACATCACGAGTTATACCAGATATTGAGATGATATTCCCATTTTTATCATATTCCCTTTTTCCCTCGATATGTATCCAGCGAAGGGATCCGTCACTTCGTAATATCCGGCAATCAATAGATCTCGGTATCCTGTCGACATTTATTAGCTGCTGGATCTGCAACACCCTTTCCTTGTCTTCCGGATGGATCATCGAAAAAAAATGCTGACCCTCATCAGTTGATCGGTGAGCATTGTCAAGACCATACAGGTCATACAATCCATCAGACCAGGACGTCAGACCGGTGTTAAAGTCATAACGCCAGCTTCCCATCTGTAAAACTCTTTCTGCAAAAAGAAGAAATGATTTTTCCTGGGATAGTTTCAGTTCCATCTCTTTGTTATGGGTGATGTCAATCGCGGTCACCACCCTCACCTTTCTGCCATCGTTCCATCGCATAATTCGGGTCTGGGACCCATACCAACGGTTATTACCAGGATTAACATATTCACGGTAATAATTATGTAAGCCAGAATGGTCACACTGATCAAAAGATTCCGTTTGCAGGCAGGTGGGACAGGGTTTTCCTTTATCCGGGTTTAAATAATCATAACATTTTTCTCCTGCAATGTTTTTTAACACCGATCGGGCATGTCTGTTCATAAAGATGAGATCGTACGTTTTTACATCAGCAACATATACGAGAGCATCAATACTGTCCAATACTTCCAATAATTCACTCTCATTTTCGTTAAAAATAACGGCCGGGTCAGGATGAACTGCTTTATCAGATTCTGTTAATAATTCTGCGATATCCCAGGTTGTTTTCCGATCCCCTGCCCCATTTCCTTCTGTAAAGGAGACCTGATGATGTTTGCGTAGATAATCGAGAATTTTTTCAGATTCAACCCACCTCTTGTCCAGATGGCTGACCATAAGATCTATTCTCTGAACCTGATTTGAGATCTGAAGAGCTAATTCATTATTCCCTGTGAGGTCAGACAAAACTACGATATTATTTAAAGGATTGCGGATTTCATCATTCAAAATTGCCAGATATGCCAGATTGTGCTTAATCTGGGATAACGCAATATCCCTTTCTCTCTCCAGTCTTCTCTCACGGGTAACATCATGGCCCTGAGCTATCGTTGCAACCGGTGTTACCCCATCCGAAGAATATAACGTTGCAGAATTCCATTGAATAATCTTTAGAGAACCATCCCGGTGTAAAAGTTCAATCTCAGTGGTATCCCACCAGACACCGTCCAATGTACTTCGAAAGAGTTGCATTGACCGTTCCGCCTGATCCGGAGGAAACAAAAATTCCAAAGAACTGCCAATTATCTCCTCTGCTGATCTTCCGATAAGGTTTTCAAAGGCATGGTTCAACCTGATTATCTGGAACGAGGAATTCCAGACAATAATTGGAACATTTGCAATATTTATCAGGCTTTCCAGGTACTCGTTCGTTTCCTTGAGTTTTATCTCGGTTTTTTTCCATTCGGTAATATCCTGGACAGTTCCAACAGAAAGTAGAGGACTTCCCAGGGGATCATATATTGTTTGACACCGCTCGATGACATATTTGATCCTTCCATCCGGCATGAGCAGCCGGTGTTCTACCTGATACGGAGTCTGTGATTTTATTGATGAAGTAAATGCCATATCTACGGCTTCACGGTCATCTGGATGAATTGCCTGGAGAAAAAATTCGTACGAATCCGTAAATTGTTCAGGCTCTACCTCAAATATCGTATAGATTACATCTGACCATTTCAGATGGTTATTGGTAAGATCTAATTCCCAGTTTCCAATCAGGGCAAGGTTTTGTGCTTCTTTTAGGCGGGTTTCACTTGTTAGTAACTCTTCAGCTGACCTCCTGCTTTCAGTGAGATCAATGAAAGTCGATGCAAAACTTCCCTTGTAAGGACAATATGCGGAGATGAAAAAAAACTTGTTCATCGGCTGGAAATATACCTCAAAACTGACAGGTTCTCCAGACATAGCAACCTTCGCATAGATATCAAGGTAGGGAGGCTTGGAAACACCAAATAACTCCCGGCTTGTCTTTCCAATCGCCTGTTCCCGGGAAATTCCGATAATATTTTCAAATGCAGGATTCACATCGACAACCCGGTAATCAACCGGACGTCCCTGGTCATCAAAAATAATTTCGTGAAGAGCGGTCCCTTCAACCATGTTGACATAGAGCGATTTATATTTCTCTTTACTCGCGGTTAGCTGCTCCTCTTTTCGTACCAACACATCCAGATTACTCCGGAGTTCCTCTTCAGATGCTGATATCTCTTCGTAAGCTGCCTGGAGTTCTTCATTTTTCCTTACCAAATCATATTCTGCACTTTTTCTATCTGAAATATTCCGGATTGATTCTATTGCACCAGTCAGATTCCCATTTTCATCAAAAAGGGGGGTGACATATACCTGAACATATGCACCTCTGCCATCAAACAGTGTCGGGATGAAACTTTCTGCAGAAATTGTCTGACCCTTTTTTTGAAATGATGAATATCCTGATATAAGTTCATCTTCATGAAAAATGAGATCAATCAGCAGTGTCCTTTTCGTTCCATAAAGAGGTCTGGAATAGGCATGATCACCCCTGCCGATAATGTCTCGTTGATGAGTCCCGGTCAATTCTTCCATTGCCAGGTTCCATGCTATTACTATTCCTTCGTTATCAATGGCAAACATAGGATCTGGCAGATAATCAATAATGCCTGCAACTTTTTTCTGCTTAATTGAAATCCTTTCATTAAACCGTTGTCGAGTGATATGTTCATGTATTACCGTTTCCAATTCTTCAAAACTTTTATCAATGTCACTGGTCCGGCGAAGATAATAGGCTACTCCTGCATTCACGGCGTCATTTACTACATCATCCCGTTCACCGGCTAAAAATAGGATGTAAGGAATTTTTATCTGACGTGTTGCAAGAAGAGCCTGAAATGTAGTTTCATTCATCCCCTGCATTATCGTATCTGTAACAATAATATCAAAAGACAAGGATGTGAGGAGTTCCAATGCTTCAATAGGTCCGGGAGAAGTAATAACAGCAACTTCACCATTTCTTTCAAGCCTCTGTTTCCCCTGAACCAGAATATCAGGTTCATTACAGATATATAAAACCCTGATTATATCTTCCATCTTATTTTTGCCCGATAGTAAATATTCGGACACATTCCTTGGGACAAATCCTGGCAACACGGATCAATGATGAATTTTGTTAAGCATTCCATTATTCTCTCCGCCATTTAACATTGAGGATTAATATGAACTTCACACCCCTACTACCACTGGAGATTTTTCATACACTTTAGGTATGTATTATTTTTCGACCTATCTAAAAGAGAATACTTCTGGTATATATTTATAATTAGTGGAACCGAAACGGGTATTGATTAAAAAAATGATGAGTTGGTCAGATTATCAGTCTCGTTGTATTGATAATCATCGTTACTTGTCTCATTGTAATACGTCTTTTACATAATCAATAACCGCACCAGTTACCGTATCATTAGCAACTAATGACTGTAACTCATCTCCGGACAGATTTTCAGTTACGATCTTCCATAACTTCATCGCCATTTGTTTCATGTGTGAGGTTTACCCTGGAACTATCTTCGCTGTCTGGTACTGTCTCATTTCCCTCCCCATAAACCGGAGATACATAAGCTATAGCCACTAACAATAACAATTCCTAAAAGAGATAGTGATACAAAACGACTCATAAGGATAAGACACTCCCTCCAATCATGATAGCCAGGGTTGGCGTATCATACCTTACCTGACAGGTTATTTATACTGTACTAATAGGATTTCCTGATAATCAGGACCTAAATTACTCGTATTCCAATGATAACTGATTCTTCATCCGGACACGCAAACCAGAACAGATATAAGTTGCAGAAAAAAACCTGTTCTCATGGCTTCACCACTAATTGCACTTGTTCTCTCCTTTTTCATACCAGGTCTGGGCCAGTTTTACACCGGGCAGTTATTAAAAGCAATCCTGTTATTTGTTGCCGCAGTAATTTTTGCTGCCCTCTCAACTATCCTGATCGGCATACCCTTTTACCTGATTGTATGGATATACAGTATGTTTGACGCATACTCAAAGGCAAAAGAGTCAAATTAATTTTATTTCTCCGTTTTTTTTAATTTTAAATTCCGTTCAGTGCTAAATGTTTAACCAGATGGTTAAAAGATCTATAAGTATGGGACCATGAATACATACAGAGATATATGAAATTCTTACATTTTGGGCAAACAGTAAAAACCAATAATGTCACCGATCCGGATGAAGATATCAGGGAATTTAATTCCATATTTGATAACATTGACTTTTCAGACCATGATTTACTAAATCCGGAAGATGAAAAATTCTATAGCCATGCTGATGAGACCTCCAGTAGTTGTGCAAATGAAACCAGGGACAAGCATCTCATTACTGAATTACCTGCCCCGAACCATTCAGAATACAAAGACAACGCTATTAGTCAGCAACCGGCTGAGCAAACAACGCACGGCAGATATCACACAAAAGAACCGGGTAATTTTCCTTACGGTATCAAAACAATAATTGAATCCGAAAATAATACAGATGACACAAAACAAAAGTCAGGGGGTGAGATAAGTAATGCGATTATCTGGTTTAATAAAGGAGTCGTGCTGAGCAGACTCTCCAGATACGCTGAATCCCTGGATGCCTATGAACAGGCAACGGTGCTGGACCCGGATTATGCCAGTGCATGGAATAATAAGGGAGTAGTCTTCAGCAGACTTGGAAAGTATCCTGAGGCAATAAAAGCTTATGAACAGGCAATTCATGTAAAGCCGGAATATACTAGTGCTTGGAATAATTTAGGGGTGGCTCTGAGCAGACTTGGAAGGTATTCGGAGGCTATAAAAGCTTATGACCATGCCCTTCAGATAACTCCGATCTTAAGGCCCGTTTATGATTGCAGGACGACACAACCAATACAGGAAAAGTCCGATGCATAACGGAAATATGGTAATTGAGAAAGAACACCCATGTGTTCCAGAAAAATAATTAGTATTACCATTTTAAGCGAGGAAATGATTCTACTTTTAAAGAAAACCGGGTGACAGATATCTTGTGCGTTCCATAACCATTCCTGATATAACACTCAGGCATAATACCGGCAAATACCTTTTTGACCTTTCCCGCTTATCATTAGTCATATATTAGTATAATTCAATATGTACTACGTCCGGTCTAAATTGTGATAATAATATCGGATTTTTAAGGAAAACTGGCATTAATCCCATGTGTAATCATGAATGAAACTGGCCCCACCAATCAAAGGCAAAAAATTTCCGTCCTGTATGTAGATGACGAACAGGACCTCCTGATGCTTTGCAAGATCTTTCTCGAACGAACAGGTGAATTTACCATTGAAACTGTTTCTTCAGCAAAAAAAGCTCTTACATTAATAGAGCAGCATACATTTGATTGTATCATCTCTGATTACCTGATGCCAGAAATGGACGGAATTTCTTTTCTAAAAACCGTGCGGGAGTTGCACGGGGATATTCCGTTTATTCTTTTCACCGGCAGGGGCCGTGAGGATGTTGTAATCGAGGCCATCAATAACGGAGCTGATTTTTACCTGCAAAAAGGAGGAGAACCACAGGCCCAGTTTGCCGAGTTATCACACAAGATTCAGCAGGCATCGCGAAGACGACAGGCTGAACTATCACTTCAGGAGTCAGAAAAAAAACTCTCGGATATCATTGGATTTCTTCCGGATGCAACCTTTGCAATCGATAAAAAAGGCCGGATCATTGCATGGAACCGGGCTATCGAAGAAATGACCGGGATTACTTCGGAAATTATGATTGGAAAAGGGGATCTTGAATATGCGATCCCTTTTTACGGTGAGAAAAGACCCCTTCTCATCGATCTTATCAATGAACCAGATGAAAAGGTTGCACAATATTATTCCAATATATATCGCACAGGAAATTCTGTAACTGCACAGACAAATCTCCCACATCCAAAAGGAAAACAGATAACCACCCTGATAAAGGTCAGTAACCTCTACAACCAGGCAGGAGAAATAACCGGTGCAATAGAATCAATCAGAGATATTACCGAACTCTCTGAACGCATTGAAGAAAAGAAACAACTGGGAGATATTCTGGACAAATCATTAAATGAGATTTACATATTCGACTCTGATACCCTGTTATTTTTGTATGTCAACAAGGGTGCCATAACAAACCTTGGGTTTACCCTTGAAGAACTTAAAGAGATGACACCCCTGGATATCAAGCCTGAATTTACCGATGAATCATTTGAATTAAAGGTTACCCCTCTTCGAAATGGCAAATCAGACAAAATTATTTTTCTCACGATTCACCAAAGAAAAGACAAGACCACCTATCCGGTAGAGGTACATCTCCAGATCGCTGAATATGGGACAAAAAGGGTCTTTATCGCTATTATCATGGACATTACCGAGAGAAAAAAAACTGAGACAGCCCTTCTGGATAGTGAATCCAGGCTTCGTTCATTTATTGAAAGTGCCCATGAATCGGTGATAATGATCGATGAAGAGGGAGTAATAATCGAATGGAACCAGGGAAGTGAAAATTTATCAGGAATACCAAAAAATGAAGCGCTTGGCAGATATTTTTGGGACATAGCGTACCATCTAACAACTCAGTCACGGCAAACCCCAGATTATCGTAACAGTATCGAGAAAGAAACCAAAGAATCCCTGAAAACAGGCAAACCATTTTTCACTCAAACACGGACAATCGAAATAGAACGCCCTGATGGATCCCAGGTATATGCCAGTCAGAGCATGTTTCCTATAAAAAGTGAAAATGGCTATAAGTTCGGATTCGTTGCCTATGATTGTACCAGCGAGAAGATTTACGAGGAAAACTTAAAGAAAAGTGAGGAATGGTTCCGGGGTATGACCGAACGATCATCAGATCTCATCGTAGTCTTCAACAACGAAAAGAAACTGGTTTATGTATCTCCATCTGCACGGACCATTATTGACTATGATCCTGATGGCCTGGTAGGAATAACGCTTGAAGATTTTGCTCATACCTTCTTTTCAGCATCTTCAGAAGAATTTTACCATGCAATGCTCCGGGTAATGAGAGGAGAAACTTTCTCAAATGTTAATATGGTAATCAGGAAAAAAGATACAACACCGGTATATATTGACCTGGTGGCAATTCCCGTGGAGCAGAATGGAGTGGTGACCAGTATCCAGGTCTCCATGAGAGATATCACCTCAACCAAAAATGCCGAAACTTCGTTAATTAAGGCAGAAGCAAAATTCCACCGGTTCGCAGATAATGCACAGGATATGCTGTACCGGATGAAATTTCCCGAGGGAACCTATGAATTTATCAGTAAAGCTTCATTCAGCCTTACCGGTTATCGTCCAGAAGATTTTTACACAGATCCGGGACTCTTAAAATCCTTAATTCATCCAGCATGGCACAAATACTTCGAGGAACAATGGGAAGCATCCCTTAATAGGAAGGTCTCCCCCATCTATGAATTCCAGATAATAGACAGGAGTGGAAACATCCGATGGGTCAACCAGAGAAATGTCCTGGTCGAAGGGGATGATGAGCATTCATTTGCCGTTGAAGGGATTGTCACAGATATTACCGGACAGAAAATTGCAGAGCAGAAATTGAAAGAAAGCGAAGAGAAATTCCGCATTATCTCCGAACAATCCCTGGACGGATTGATCATTACCGATTATTCAGGAACCATCCTCTTTGTCAATCCCGGATTTGGAAGGATCATAGCCCATCCCCGGGTCATGGATTTGGTAGGAAATGAAGTAGTTTTTTCGTTTTTTTTGCCTGAATACCGGGATGCTGCGATTCAAAATTTCAATCAAATAAAGACCGTATTAGATGATTCAATAGATTACTACCAATTAGAAACTGTTGATAAGAGAATAATTTGGGTTGAATGCATCGGGAAAACTATTAATTTTGGAGGGGTTCCATCCATATTCATCCAAATACGGGACGTTACACTGCGAATGCAATCAGAAATCCCGACCCGAACTTTAGTTAAAACCATGGTAGGAGTCTCTGAAAAAAATTCACTAGAAGTAATTTCTGAAACCATTTGTCAATTCCTTGGTGCAGACGGTGTAATGATTGGTGAAATAACCAATGAACAGGATAAAATCAGGGTGCTTTCAATGTACCTTGACGGAGAAAAACAACCTGACACCTGCTACTCACTGCAGGGAACTCCGTGTGAACAGGTAATAGAGAAAGGAATATCTCTGTACCAGGATAATACTACAAAATATTTTCCAGACTGTGAAAACCTTAAAACATTAAAAATACAGGGATATATCGGAGCACCGCTGATTAATTCAGATGGAATAGTGTTTGGAACAATTTGCCTCTTATTTCGAAAACCAATTAAAATCGATCCGGTATTAAGTGATATAATAGAAATCATCGGGATAAAAATTTCAGCAGACATCGAACGGGATCAAATCGAAAAAAAACTGCGTGAAAACCAGAACATCCTCTCAAAAGCAATGGACATGGCCCATCTTGTTCATTGGGAATATGACATTGAGCATGATTTGTTTACATTTAATGATCAGTTCTACACACTATACGGGACAGATGCTGAAACAGAAGGAGGATACCAGATGTCATCTGAAGCATATGCCAGAAAGTTTATCCATCCTGCTGATGTCGATATGGTTTCAAGAGAAACAGAAAAAGCGATACAGGCAACTGACACCGGATATACAACCGACCTGGAACACCGGATAATCAACAGGGACGGTAAGGTTCGGTACATTACTGTCCGGATAGGCATTATCAAGGATGATCAGGGCAGAACAATTCGGTCATACGGAGTAAACCAGGACATTACCGAACGAAAACATGCTGAAGAGGCTGTAAAAAGGGCCAATCACCAGCTGAAACTGCTCTCCAGCATCACGAGACATGATATCGTAAACAATCTGTCGATAATCAATGCATACCTCGCACTTGGAGAAATGAATACAAAAGATCCCGAAATCCTGGAATACTTCCAGAATATGAAAGAAAGTACGGAAAAAATGCAGTCACAGATAGAATTTACCAGGGTTTTCCAGGATATCGGCTTTCTTGAACCGACGTGGATAGAACTCGAGTCCATTATGCCCCAATCATCCCTTCCCCCGTCTGTCACCATGGTCGCCGATATTAAAGGGATATCAGTCCTTGCTGATCCGATGCTGGAAAAGGTATTTTTCAATCTTCTGGATAATTCTATCCGACATGGAGAACATGTAACAGAAATCCGGGTATCAGCCAGACAGTTACAACAAAAACTGGTAATTGCATGGGAAGACAACGGAGCAGGAATCAGCCAGGAAGATAAAGAATTGATATTTGATCGGGGATTTGGGAGGAATACTGGTTTTGGAATGTTTCTAGCAAAGGAAATACTAGCTCTGACAGATATCGAAATTAGTGAAAACGGTGAGCCGGGATCTGGTGCAAGATTTCTCATTACCGTACCGGAAGAAAACTATCGGCTCAGGATATCTGATACATCATAAAACCTGACAGAACAGGGCACAGGAATTTTTTTTTTGCTTAACCACCCGGTGAAATGAATAGTGTAACTAAAAAATGCATCTGAAAATATAAATTGAAAAAAAACGGGTTATTTGATAAATGGTTCAATTGACTTTTTTAACTCGTCAGGAACCCCTAAGTTACCGAGAATTGGCATGAGAACCTGCCCTGCAACCTTTTTACCGTCTGAACTACCAAGGAACTGCTGAAGCATGGCCATTCCTTCAGGGGATGTGATAAATTTCATAATCTGTTCTTTTCCTTCTGGTGATGAGAGCATGCCTCCCAGTGCACCACCAATACCATCTAATAATCCCATAGTCTTTCCTCATTGATACACTAATTTAAACCACCATAATAGTATCGGTCAGGGAATTATTCCCAGCATCTTAATAAAATGAATTCTACTAATAAGGAACACTTTTTTTTAAGATATGCGGTTTGAATTAATTAATTCAGAATATTATTTAAGGAACTTTACAGGTACAGAACAGAAAATTGAGATATATAAAGAACTTTTAAGTACTTTGAAGTTTTTTTCATAGCAATGAATGTTTACACATCATCATTCCATCCTGAATATCCCTCTGAACCTGTTCCCTGGTTTGAGATAATTGAAACCGAGATGTATACTACGCTCTACCATCCAACTCACCCCCAGGAACCAGAACCATGGTTTGAGATACGCGATAACAAAATATTTCCACTGCCAGGTAATCCGGACAATAGTAATGAAGAAACCGCATGGTTTGAAATAAAGAAAAATGCCGTCTATCCTACTGAAAATAATCCGAATTACCCAGACTTTGATCTTCCTTTGTTTGAAATAAGAGAAATATAATTGCTAATTATATTGCATCCATTTAACACGGAGAATATATCTAAATAGATGAATGACAGAGCAACAAGCATGAAGTCGGTACTGGTATTCCTAGTCCTTGCATTATTTCTCATAATGCCGGTTAATGCACTTTCTAATTATGAACTCACCCCCTTTCGTGTAGATGAAAGAGTAGAATTAGATATTCCCTCAGACTGGAAATGGCAGGAGATTAATATGAATTATGACTGGATGAACGCCTTTCTCGTAGGGGATCCAAAAACAGCAGGATTATATGCTATCGTCATGATTATTGACAACCCTATTTACCAGGTTCCAGATAAAGATGTTCTTGACGAACTGAGCAGTTCTCTTATGAAGGACTATCCGGAATACATCCAGATTGATGAAACACAGTATGGGGGAGACTCCAAACTTCCATATTTCTCTCTTTCAAATTGGGATAACGCGAATTCTGATGAAATCCTCCACCTTATCCTGGCTGGATCCAAAAAGACCATTGTTTATCTCTGGCTGGCATATCCTTCTGATGACATGATGGAGATATACCGTGAAAAAATGAATGAAATACCAACATCACTGACAATCTTGTAAAACCAAAATTAACCTGCCTGCAGGCAGAAATAATTTTAAACTTTACATACCGGCAAATATCCCTTATATCATTGTATTTGGTAATCGATAATTTTTCATATGGAATACAGATTTTTCTATCTTTATCACATACAAGTACAGACAAACAGGCATACCTTATGGATAGTAAAAAGGATACAATACCAGGTCAGACCTCTCCACTGGTAAAAGAGCGGGTAATCTTTAAAAGTCTTGTAATAGATACGTTATTCTGGTTTCCATCAGTAATTCTTGCATTATTATCAGGATCTGTAACATTATATACGGATGCAATTAAAAAAGGCAATGAAATCCTCTCCACCTTTTTCTCATGGCTTGCTCTTAAAAAAATGGTAGAAGGGGGGGCAAATACATATGACTACGGAATGGGTAAATTTGAAAGCATAACTGGTATAATTACCGGAGTTGTTATGTTTCTCTCTCTTGTTCTGGTGTTTGCCCATACCGTTTACAATCTCCTAAACCCGGGGATGCTCCATGAAGAGTCGACAATTATTGCAATGATTGTGCTCATCATCGGAGTCTGTGTTAGCACCGTGCTCTGGAGAGAAAAAGTCCATATTGCTAAAAATGAATATTCTCCAGTACTGGAAGCACAAATTACCTTGTTTAAGACAAAAGCAGGAACAGACCTTATCGTTCTTATTGCTCTCATTCTGGCTGTTCTTTTTGAACATCATTCGTGGGCAGAATATATTGACCCACTCGCTTCCTTTATTGTTATCGGTTCATTTCTTATCTCCGGATACCGGACCATTTCAACCTCACTGCCTGACCTTCTGGACAGAACCATTGAAGAAGAACTACAACTGGTTGTAGTCCGTTCACTGGCAGATTTTTTCGATGAATACGAAGCTTTTCACGGTATCAGATCACGTAAATCAGGAAATTTTATATATATTGAGTTATTCCTGGAATTTGATGAAGAGAAAAAATTAAAAGAGATACAATCTTCCATTGACAAAATAAAAGAATCTCTTGAGAAAGAAATCCCAAGAAGTTCGGTCACTATTATGCCCTGTACCGGGAAATTTGGATGCAGGCGAAAGGAAAAGGATTAAGAATTCTAGTAAATCTGATATTTTTGGGATGAATGGATCGGAATTTATTGGGTACGGAATCATCACAGGATTTATCATTGCGGCATTGCCCGGTCCGATTTGGCTGCTATGTCTGAAACGGGCATTATCTGAAGGACGGTTAACCAGCCTGGTATTCGGACTTGGGATAACAACTGCAGATGGAATATACGGGACTGTTGCAGCATTCGGACTTACCGCACTTACCAACCAGTTTCTGATTCATTCTGATGGGCTACAGATAATAGGTGGCATTTTTTTCTGCTTGTTGGGAATCAGGATAATGGTTGCAAAACCATCAGTAAAAAACATTCAGGTAACGGGAAAGGGTCTTATGAGTGCATATGGATCAGGTTTTCTTCTCACGATTTCAAATCCCCTGACAATTCTTCTCTATGCAGGAACATTGGCAGGACTAGGGGCATGGATACCAGGAACAGGATTTGAAAACCCGGTCTTTTTGGCCACAGGAATATGTCTTGGATCGATACTCTGGTGGATACTTCTCAGTTATGGTGCTGGTGCAGTCCAGACATCGATAACCATTAGAGGTATGAACTGGATAAACAAAATTTCCGGATTATTTCTTTTGGTATGTGGAATTCTGACATGTACTCAGATGATAGGCATTTGAATCCGGAAAAGAACATCATTGCAGCCTGCTTAAGTCATTTTTATTGCGTTTTTGCAATGTTTCAGGATAGTCACTTATTTACCTTATTCACTCCCTCATTTTTTATGACATTTCGATCATCATTATTCCTTATTCTCCCTTTCCTCATTTTCGCTTTGCTCATGTGCCCGGTGACAGCGAAAGATACCCATAACCCTCTCCTTCAGCATGAGATAGAAATGACAGAGTTCTTTTATCCGGATAATGCTGTTTCTCACATCTACCATGCGGATATTCAGCCAGACTGGGTTCGACCTGACGCGTTCTGGTACGAGGACACAGCACGTGACGGTAGTTCCTTTTACTCTGTCAATGTCACTCAGGGAACTAAAAAACGCCTGTTTGATTCAAAAAAGTTTACCCGATCCTTTGAAAAAGCAACAGGCAAAGAGGTTAAAACTGCACGTCTTCCGCTCCATGATATGGACCTTTCATCTGATGAAAATTTCTTTTCATTTTCTGCATATAATGATCAGTGGTCCTGCGACCTTTCTAATTATTTCATAACAAAACAGTCGCTTCCGCCAGAAATACAGGCAGGAATACTATCACCGGACAGATCTGCAATTGCTTATATCAATGGATCAGATCTCTGGATATACAATACCAGTACCAGAACGAAGACTCCACTTACCAATGACGGGACAGATAATTACTTTTACAGCAAACGTTCTGATGCAGTTAGATATGCAGCATCAGAAACACGGCTACGCGAATATCCCACTCCATACCTGGTATGGTCACCTAATTCTGAAAACATTGCAACATATCGGGTAGACCAGCGAAATGTCAGCCCCCTCTGGCTGGTTCAGAATGCTCCCGAAACAGGAAAAAGACCTGTTCTATATAGTTACCGGTTTGCATACCCGGGGGATACTCATGTTCCCTTGTATGAACCGATGGTTATCCAGGTCGATGCAAGGCAGATAGTCCCAATAAAATACCGGGCACAACCGGAGGTAAGTATGATGGATACTGAAGAGAACGTGCTTCAATGGTGGGACAGTACTGGAAATACGACCTATTCACTTTTTATTGAACGGGGAGAGAAGATACTACGGCTTCTTTCTGCTAATCCGAAAACCGGGGAAGTCAGAGAATTGATTCGCGAAGATGGAACCACCTATATCGAATCAACTCTCACCTATGCAGATAATCCAAATATCAAAATCCTCTCAAACGGTGATATCATCTGGTTTTCAGAACGGGACGGATGGGGACACCTGTACCGGTACGATGCAAAAGGAACCTTAAAAAACCAGATTACAAAAGGTGAATGGGTTGTCAGAAAGATACTCGCAGTCGATGAAAAGAACGGTCATATTTACTTTATCGCCAGCGGAAAAGAAAAGGGAAATCCCTACTATCAATACCTGTACCGGGTTCAGACCGATGGAAATGACCTGAAATTATTAACAAAGGGTCAGGCTGACCACCAGGTATCACTAGCTCCGGATTTTTCCTGTTTTGTTGACGCATATTCAAGGACTGACCTTCCAACGGTCACAGTTCTCAGGTCCATGGAAGGAAACCTTCTTATGCACCTTGCAACCGCAGATGATTCAGACCTGCAGAGAAAAAACTGGATATCACCGGAGAGATTTTCAGTAAAGGCAAGAGATAAAACAACTGATCTTTATGGACTCCTATTCAAACCCACTAACTTTGATAAAACCAAAAAATATCCGGTAATAGACGTGGTCTATCCCGGCCCATATACCATCGTGACCGCAACCAGGTATCCTGCAGACCTGAGCTGGAATTCCAAGATATTCTGGACATGCCAGATGCTATCCGAACTAGGCTTTATTGTCGTGACCATGGACGGAATGGGTACAGCCTACCGGTCAAAGGAATTTCATAATTATAGTTATGGTCATCTCAGTGACTGTGGTCTTCCGGATCATATTGCTGGGATTAAGGAACTTACTGCAAAACGGCCATTCATGGATATAAACCGTGTCGGGATATATGGGAAATCAGCCGGGGGATTCATGGCTGCCCAGGCCATGCTCACCTATCCTGAGTTTTTCAAGGTTGGTGTTGCAGCATCAGGGGACCTGGACTGCAGGTTATACGGATCATTCTGGGGAGAAAAGTATGAAGGATACCCGGATTTAGGAACATATGACGAACAGGTGACTGCATTAAAAGCAGAGAATCTAGCCGGAAAACTGTTACTCCTGACTGGTGACATGGATGATAATGTCCACCCGTCCATGACCATACAACTCGCTGATTCACTACAAAAAGCAGGGAAAGAGTTTGATATGTTCATTTTCACCAACAAAAACCATGATTTGAATTATGATCCGTATTATATGAAAAAAATGATAGGATATCTTAACACCCATCTCTGACACAGAGATCTATATATTCCTGATTTTGATCCTTTTTCAGAAAATAACTATTTCAATGCCAGGTAACCGGTAATTTTTTTCTTTCCGGAATATTCGAGGGTTTATACAGCGGATATCCTACCATGAGGGCATATAATGGGATACGACCTTCAGGAAGGTCGAACAGTTTCTTTATGGGATCATAGGACTTGGAGGCCATCGCAACAAATCCTGCCCAGCACGTCCCGACACCAAAGACAGGAGCAGCAATGTCAAAATGGGTCATAGCGATAATCCCGTCAATATATGCCATCTGATTATTCTCTTCGATATGTGCAATAAGCAGATTGGGAGCACCACGGCAGATAACATCGGCTCCGGCATCCCATCCTTCAAGTAAACCAGAAACAAGTAAACTCATCGGATGATCAGAATTTACCAGAGATCTCATCCACTCAATGGTGAGATCTGCAACACATCGGACTTCCTGTGGGTTATGGATAACCAGCCATTCTACCGGTTGACCATTGGCTCCTGATGCAGCATACCGGCAGACATCAAGAATGTCAAGAATGGTTTCACGTGATACCGGATCACTTTTAAACTGACGTATTGAGCGTCTGCTTTTCAGATATAGACTGAGACCTGATGGAGTAATACCAGTCCCGTCCCATGCTTTCTGAATCTGATGTCCAGGCTTAACAACAATCGCTCCAGGATTACAGAACGCTTCACACTGACCACATGAAATACAGTACGATTCAAAACCAGGTAACAATCCGGGAAGGTTTTGTGCATCAACCGGGGTAAGTATACCCATCGGGCATACTTTACTGCATATCCCACACCGGGTACACTGATCAGATTGAATAGTAATCGCCATAATTTATCAGAAATAGTAATTACCCAGCTATGATAATTATTTCCACGGTCTGTATGCATTACACCAATTACAAGAGACGAAACGTTCCTTTGGGGAAAAATAACTCAAATCGTGCACCTTTTCCAAACTCTCCCGTTTCAGTGATGATGCCGCCATTCAGGGATATTATCTCACGAGCAAGAAACATCCCAAGACCGGTATTTTTGCCATACCCACGTTCAAATATCATCTCTTTCTCATCATCACTGATTCCTGTCCCGTTATCTTCCCAGGTTACCAGGAGTCCGTCTCCATTCAGTTTTGCAGTGAGATGTAGTTCAGTCACATGCTCACCATGCCGTGTTGAGTTATCCAGAAGGTTTAATAAGACTTTTTCAATCATCGGATCGGCAAAAACTTCAACGTCTATAAGATCCAATGTGAGCAGGATGTTATCAGGAATATGAGATTCGGGAATTATTGACCGGATATCTATCCATACCGGGTCCTGTGTCCCCAGGTTCTGGTAGGTCCGGGTAAATTCAATCTGGGACTGGATATTTTCCGTTGCAGATTTCATCATCCGGACATATTCATGAAGAGGGGGATCATCATATTCCATCTGTACAACCGCAAGATAGCCTTTAATGACAGATATTTTGTTCAGGATATCATGCCGTGTAACAGTAGCCAGCATGGATAATTTCTGGTTTGCCTGGCGGAGTAATTCCTGGATTTTTTTCCGCTCAGTAATGTCCTCATCCACTCCCCAGTACCCCTGAAACTCCCCGTTTTGATCAAAAATCGGGGTTCCACAGGAATTCAGGAGGACCGGAGATCCATTCTTATGCAGGTTCAGGTTTTCAAAATTTTTAAACGGTTCATGCAGATCAAAACCATTAAGAGTGTATGCTTTTAGTTCTTCCTGAACCGATTGAACATACAGGTCATAAAAGTGCATTTTGCCAATAAGTTCATCAGGCCTGTATCCAAGGATGTCGGTAACCGCATGATTTGAATACTGGAATATCCCCTCCCTGTCAATCTCCCAAATCCATGAACCGGCATTCATTGTCACCGCATCAAAACGTTCCTGGCTTCGCCTTAACTCTATTTCAGCCTCTTTAAGACGAGTGATATCAATACCTATTCCGGTGAAATACTTGTTATTCCCAATTTCAACCTTAACTGCAGTAAAATAAAAAGTTATCTTTCTTCCATCCTTTCCCGACAAGGTTGCCTCTGCATAACCATATCCATCCTGGAACGTCGCGTTAACTGCATTTTCTATACGTTCCCGCTCTTTTGGTTCCTTAAACCAGTCAAGAATATACTTTCCGGATAGTTCTTCAGGGCTAAAACCGGTATATGTCTCGTGGTTTTTGTTCCACTGGACCAGATGGCCGGATACATCGTAGAGATAGAGCAGGCCGGGAACACTGTTAAAGATAGCATCGTTAAAAACGCGTTGAAAATTCAACTCTTTCTCGACACGTCGTCTTCTGACCACCTGGCGAATTTTGTGCATTAGTTCAGCAAACTGGGCTTTTGGATTTCCGCCTTTCTGAAGATAAAAATCTGCCCCATTATTAATTGCCTCAATAACGACCTCTTCACGACCCCTGCCCGTAAAAAGAATAAATGGAATGTCATGTGACAAAGCACGAACGGCTTTTAAAAATTCTATCCCGTCCATTTCCGGCATCATGTAGTCGGCTATAATGGCATCGAATGATAACAGATTGTCAGACTGTAACGCTTCTATTGCAGAGGCCATAATTTCAACACTAAAATCACCGGATCTTTCAAGAAATATCTTGGAGATGTCCAGTAAATCCTCTTCGTCGTCCACATACAGAAAAGATATTTTTCCGTAATTGTCTCCATTCTGTGTATATACATCTGACATTATCTAATCCCGCCAGACAAAGGGCTTAATCCGGCTTATGCATAACAAAATACATGGCAACCCTGTACTCTCTGGTGATCATCTGAAAAAAGAGATGAACACCCTTTGTCCGTATATTACAGATATCAGAGAAGCAATAAAAATGTTACCATATAGGAAAACCAGATAAAAAATAATTTACCATCATTACCGGGATGGTAAAATACGAAGAAATCTACCAGATGAGAAATAAAAACACAAACCAAATGACCTAATAAAGGGAGGGTTAAATTACAGGAAATTGACCTGGTATCCAGTCTATCCTTTCAAGAAGGGGAGGCATACCATACATCTTTGCGTTTGGATACCTGTCTGATAGTGACAGGAATGCTTCCTCTGCTGCATTATACCATGATTCCAGTTCATTATCAGTAATAAGACCCATATCCACCGGGATTCGTTTAGCCTTTTCTGTCTCATAATCATCATACTTCTCCAGGAAAGTAAGTGTATACGATAAGAATGAAACAATCTTTTCAGCCTGTGGATAGTTTTCTTCACTGATATTCATACGAATGAGAGAATAATACGTACTTGCCAGGGAATCATACACTGCATCATTCATTTTTCCTGCAGGCAGGATCTTTCCATTACATATCTCCTCAATCGTTCCATTCGCCATATTGAAAAAATCTTCATCGTCATATGGAGGAGTAACCGCAACCGGAGCCAGGGGTAACTGGACCTGTGGCATGGTTGCCATGGAAGCTACACCATATGTAGTACCCACTACTACAAGCACGAAAAAGATCATAAGAACTTTTTTCATAACCATGAATGATGATATGATGGTATATCACAAAGGGTTACTGGTGCCTGCCACCATTCATTATCATGGTTTTGCGCACTCCATGGGATTTCATGCGGCATTGACTCATTATATGCAGATAAAACATACCATGTACAAAACACCGGGTATTCATACCCGTAACCTCAACCCCAGTTGGGTCAATGAATGGAAATTAAAACCCAGGAAAATTTGTAACAAATATTAAAATTGTTCAGGTTTTACGCTACTTTCAGATATTTTTAGTCCATGGTTACCCATGAAGGATGCCGGTTACATAGCAAATTCACCAATGTGAATCTTCACGGAAAAAAAACCTTAAGAATCAGGATGATGGAATGTGCCTATCCACAATTCAACTTCAGGAAGCTGGATCTACCACTTCAATGCAATTTTTTTTATATGAGTGGTACAATAATTTATATTCAGGTAATACTATGGCAGACTTACCGATTGCAGCAGTTGTACGGGTTGCAAAGAACAGTGGTGCTGAGCGTGTTGGAAGCGACGCTTCAGAAATCCTTGTTGCAAAGACAGAAGATTATCTTGGAAAACTGGTTAAGGAAGCAGTAAAACTTGCCGCCCATGCGGGAAGGAAAACTCTCAAAGAAGAAGATATTGAGATGGCTGCTGAAAAAATTGTCTGATAAAAGAAAAGAATTCTAAAAAACAGGACAATTTTTCCCTTATTTTTTCGTATTATTCAGGAAAGGTATGGTTTAACGGTGTACCATACCCAGGTATTTTCGCCCATACGAGCATCCCTGTATTATCCTCTCATATGAACATCCATCTGGGGGAATGGAATTTCAATTCCTGCAGCTTTAAATGCCGTATCAATCTCACAGTTGATATAATCAGTAACCTCCCAAACCCGTGTGTAACTGTTTGTCCACATAATTAACTGGAAATTAAGGCTGGAAGCAGCAAATTCTAAAAAGTACACTTCTGGCGGGTACTCCTGCAGACATAATCCCTTTTCTATAGTTTTGTTTCCAATAGAGACGAGTATTTCCTTTACTTTCTGTACATCACTTCCATATGCAACACCAATATTGACACGAACCTTTAATTTCTCATTCGGGATGGCATAGTTTATAACCATGTCATTTGTCAGCATTTCATTAGGAACAATGATTATCTGGCTGTCAAGAGTTCTAATCCGGGTACTATACGATCCGATATCCTCAATGTCACCTAAGTATTGACCAACTTTAACCCTGTCTCCAATTCGAAAGGGTTTATCTGTTGCAATAACAATTCCGGAAAGAAAATTTCCTATTACATCCTGTCCGCCCAGACTGATAATAAGACCAATTACTCCACCGGTTGCAAGAAGGGGACCAATATCTATTTTCAGAGTTGAAAGAATAAGAAGAAAACAGATTATCCAGATTAACGTGACTATTCCTTTTTGCAGGAAATGGAAGGTGTTTAATTCCTTTTTACCTTGTTCCCTGACAATTTCAAATCCGTACACCCTAAAAAAGTCACGGATGACATGGGTGATAATCCAGGCACCGATAACAATGTAAAACGTTGTCAGGTACTCTGTCCGAAAGAAATCCGGGTACTTCTCTGGTAGCGATGTCCCGTAAAAAATTGCAGACCAGATAGTCGAACCCATGACCAGGATGAGAAGCGGCCGTCCAAAAGCACTCAGGATAATATCGTCTATTTTTATCGAGGTCTTTTGTACTCGGTTTTTCAACCACTTTCCCATAAAATGCAGAAGAGAAGTCAGGCAAAGCCCGGTAATCAGGATTAGTAATCCAATCATTTCAGATACCTGTCAGGTTATTAGTTGGTGGTTTTTGTTTATATGCCTGTAGAGAATGGCAGATATCATCGGTTGTCATTTCACTGTTCATTTCAAGATATCTCTTTCCCCATTCACAAAGGGTATCTAAAATCGGTATCACCGTTTTTCCAAAGTCTGTAAGAGAGTATTCCACCCGGGGAGGAACTTCTGCAAAAACCTTCCTGTTAATTACGAGATCAGCCTCAAGTTCCCTGAGCTGACGCGTCAGCATACCCTGGGTAATATCTGGCAGAATAGTACGTATTTCAGTAAACCTTAGTGGTTTATCACGAATATGCCATAATATTACAGGTTTCCATTTTCCCCCGATAATATCTATGGAAGCTTCAACAGGACAGTTATATATTTGTTTTTTGTGGTTTTTTGCCATTAGTATTATTTATGAGATTATATCCTAAAATAGATACTGCATATAATTTATTATATTAATTCAAATAGGAGTGGTGTACCAGTTTTTATTCAAAAACCTGGTCTGATGGAAAATACATCATTAACAACCATGAGGTAAATACATGAAAGTAGTCGCATTTAATGGAAGTCCAAGAAAAGAAGGAAATACCAGCATATTACTGAAAGCCGTATGTGATGAACTGAACAAGGAAGGAATTGAAACAGAAATTGTTCAGATCGGGGGAAAACAGATCCATGGTTGCACAGCATGCATGAAATGTTTTGAAAGTGCAGACAACCGTTGTTCAATCGATAATGATAATATGAATGAATATATTCGTAAAATGATAGATGCTGACGGAATAATTATCGGAACTCCGACCTATTTCGCGGATGTTTCCCCTGAAGTAAAAGCACTGATTGACCGTGCCGGATTTGTTGCCATGGCTAATGAAGGAAAATTTACCCGCAAAGCAGGAGCAGCTGTCGTAGCTGTGAGGCGGGCAGGTGCCATTCATGCATTTGATACGATAAACCACCTCTTTGGAATTAGCGGAATGTTCACTGTGGGATCCAATTACTGGAACCTTGGAACAGGTCTCCTGCCCGGAGATGTGAAAAATGACGGAGAAGGTCTTGAGACCATGAAAACCCTGGGAAGAAACATGGCCTGGTTGCTTAAAAAAATTTCAGCATAATCAGGTACTGTCCGGATAACCTGATGCTACCCTTTTTCAATACCAGGATAATATAAAGACGCCTCAGCATTCATGCAGCAGATAACCGGTCCAAAAAATACCCGGGGTATCTCATCTAACCCGGTATACCATTCAGGGGATAGCAACAATACTACAATTTTGACCGGACCTCAGTCAGTTTCTGACTATATTGTTTCAATTACTCCTCCTGTCGGAGATAGATAATAAAAAAAATACGAAAAAAACGGAAATAAACTGCGAATTAATATCCGCCCATTCCGGGAGGCATACCTGGTGGCATTCCACCCATGCCCTCAGGGCCTCCTCCTTCTCCTGTTTTTGAAGAAGCAACAACATCATCAATCCGGAGTATCATTACTGCTGCTTCAGTTGCACTCATAATTGACTGAATTTTAACTTTCAGAGGTTCAACAACCCCGTATTTTTTCATGTCAGCAGGGGTGCCGGTAAACACGTCAAGACCATATGACACTCGTCCTTCCTCATGGGATTTTTTCAGTCCCACCAGAACATCAATGGTGTCATATCCTGAATTTTCAGCAAGTGTTTTTGGAATTATCTCCAGTGCACGTGCAAACGCCTCTATGGCAAGCTGGGTCCTGCCACCCTGCCTGGCTGCATACTTCATCAAACGAAGTGAAAGTTCTATTTCAATAGATCCACCCCCGGATACAGCCTTTTTATTCGAGATGGTATCAGCAACAACCATCAGGGTATCATGGAGTGAACGCTCGAGTTCATCAACAACATGGGTCGTCCCTCCGTGGATAATAATTGACACGGCTTTTGGATTTTTACACCCGGATATCTGGATCATCTCTTCTCCGGCGATCTTCTTTTCAATAACCAGGTCAGCAGAGCCAAGATCCATCCTGTTAATTGTTTTTATTGTATTCAGGACTTTTCCTCCGGTTGCCCGGGCCAGGTTATCCATGTCGCTCTTTTTCACCCGACGAACGGCTAAAATACCTGCTTTTGCCAGGTAACCCTGTGCAATGTCATCAATCCCCTTCTGACAGAATACCACGTTTGCTCCGCTTGCAATGATCACTTCTGCCATCTTCCGTATCATGCGAATTTCTTCATCAATAAACGCCTGTTCTTCCCCAAGACTGTTTATCTGGATCGTTGCATTCAGTTCTGGTTTTTTCAGTTCAAGTGCAACATTCAAAAGAAGAATCTTTGCATATTTTACTTCTTTTGGCATATCGGAATGAACTCTCTCTTTATCGATAACCATCCCATGAACAACCATGGAATCCTGGATAGATCCACCAACCTTTTGGACCATCTTGATATGATCAGGATTAATTTTGCCATCCTTTTCAGCGACGAGAGATACCGCCTGAACTATCATGTCACAAAAAGCATTCTTGGCAGTCTCTGAAATTCTACTGGTAAGTGCCGTTTCAGCAATAGAGGTAAGAATTTTTTTGTTCTCAGGTTTTACCGGGAACGCAATCTCTGACAGCACCTCTTTTGCATACTTTGCGGCAGCATAGTACCCTTCGCATATTGTTGTCGGATGGATTTCCTGACTCAGCAATTCATCTGCCTGCTTGAGTAATTCACCGGCAATAACCACTGCAGTTGTGGTTCCATCACCAGTCTCTTCATCCTGGGTTTTTGCAACCTCAACAATCATTTTTGCAGCCGGGTGTTCGATATCCATTTCTTTCAGAATGGTCGCACCGTCATTGGTGATAATAACATCACCAAGTCCGTCTACAAGCATTTTATCCATTCCGTTAGGCCCAAGAGTAGAACGGACCGCATTTGATACTGCTTTTGCTGCAGCAACATTCATAGCCCTGGCTTCATGCCCCCGTGTCCTGCTGGTTCCTTCTTTTAGAATATAGATTGGTTCAATTCCTGACTGTTGATTCATTGTTTACCTCAATTGTAATCCTGACTATTCATGAATAATTTGTCCAGAGGTACTAAACATGTATCGCACCATATAATTTTCTATTGCCATGAAACGGAATATGATGAAAAAAGTTGAGAAATTAATTAAAACATATGCAGGTATGTTTGCCAACAAAAAACAACCAGATACCGAAAACCTCCCGGATAATGATAATAACAGACCTGTGGAGAACTAATAAATACCAGTCATTACAATTCTTTTCGCTGGATCATGGAAAATACCAGTAGAAAACGGTTATACCAGTGTTTCATCATCGCCGGAGTTGCTGCACTTCTCTTTTATATCGGACTTACCTGTATCTCGTGTTTTGACGGTGGTTGTGCACTCATGTTTCTTAGTATTTTCCTCTTTTTTACTGCCCTTGCAGTTGCAGGACTTGTTTACTATCCCAGGGCACGAATATTTGATGAAGTTACCACAGATACAGAAATTCTTGCACACTGGACGTACGATCCCGCCTGGTATGCCCGTATTGTTGAACGCGAGTACCATGAACACAAGGAACGAAATTTCGCCCTGTTAATAATTATAGACGGGATGTTTCTTGTTTTTGCGATAATTTTTATCGCGTTTGTTGAGGATGGAGGACTTGTGACCGGCATCATATTGATAGGAATAGCAGTCCTGCTCTATATCGTGGCAAAAATTACACCCGGATATTTCAGGAGATTAAAAGAGAAAGTGCCTCCGGAGGTATGGATCAGCAGAAAAGGTCTTGTCTACGAAGGATCAGTGTATCCGTACTCGGGATTTTTATATGGATGTAATGGAGTTCATTTTCAAGATAAACCTGAAAAGACCCTGAATTTTTCATTTTACCAGGTCACCGGGGGAAGGATATATGATCCCTTTACCATAACCGTACCGGTCCCGGAAAATGAAAACGTAAAAGCAAAAGAGATAGCAGAAATCCTCAATTTCTACGTTATAAATGAGATACCCTTTTGATATATCAGGAATACAAATCCTTTATAGCAAAAACGGCAGCCTGATCAAAAATTGTAGTGCCCCCTCTGACGATACCATACCTTAAAGAACGATTGCACCGTTTATAAAAAAAGTGTTTTATCATCCCGCGGTAAGGGATTTCATTTGGGTTTTATTCAATTACATGACTGCTTCACTGATATCTGGTGTTGATAAGAAAACGCGTAACAGGATTTACTTCTCACTATATGCTGCTGTTTTTTCTGCAATGATAGGTGTAGGAATCGTCATTCCTCTTCTCCCTCGCTATGCAGTCACGATGGGAGCAACAGGTATATGGATAGGAACCATCTTTTCTTCCTTTGCACTGGCCAGAATAATATTTCTTCCAGTTTTTGGCAGGATATCAGATAATGTAGGAAGAAAACGATTGATTCTGATTGGACTTTCTTCTTATGCAATTCTTTCAGTATTCTATCTCCTGGCTGGAACGGTCTATGAACTGACTGCACTCAGGTTTTTTCATGGCATGGCCTCTGCCCTGATTATTCCTATTGCAATAGCATACATAAACGATATCGCCCCACAAGGGGAAGAAGGGAAATTTATCGGATCATTTGTCAGTTCCATCTACCTGGGCATGAGTTTCGGACCATTTCTTGGAGGAGTGATAAACGATCTCTTCTCCATGAATGCTGTCTTTCTGGCCATGGCATTCTTCTCTCTGATAGCCCTCTTAACAAGTCTTTATTATCTTCCGGATATTGCGATAAAACGAGTGAAAACCTCATCATTCAGGGATGTAATCTTTCATACAGCACTCCGGGGGCCAATACTCTATCAGCTTATGTATGCCCTTGCAAACGGCACATTCATGGTATTTCTTCCACTCGTTGCAATACAGGATCCTGACATCTCATCTTCACAGACCGGTCTGATTATTCTCATGTCGGTCATCTCAACCCCGGTATTTCAACATTTTTTCTCCAGGATATCAGATAAATTCAGACAATACCATCTTATTGGAGCAGGAGTCTTGTTGATTGGGATTGCTCTTCTCATGGTCCCACTGTCAGGGGGAATAGAATATTACCTTCTTTCTGCTCTACTGTTAGGAATCGGACGAGCAATTTCACTTCCTGCTCTCTATACCCTGGTATACAGGGCAGGAAAGGATATTGGTCAGGGAAGTGCTTCAGGAATGGTCAACATGTCCCTAGCTGTTGGTCTTATCATTGCACCCCTCCTCTCTGGTGCGGTAATGGACTGCTCAGGAATCAGCATGGTTTTTTACCTGTCAGCAACAGTCACCCTTTTCTGTACATGCATATTTTTCCATTTTGGAAAAAAATAACGGAATGCTAAATCGTCTACCGATACAGGTAATCAGGTATGGGAAATGATAAGAATAACGAAGTATTTGATCACACGCATTGACCGCTGATTTTATATTGACTACGAGTCAATATGATGTGCAATGATCATAATAATCATGCAATTATCAAAAAAAACTTTAGGATATAAAGAATGAACAGACAACAGATACGTAAAATACTCCTCTTCTGGATGTTCATTTCCCTCCCGGTTACGTTGATCTATGTGTCACCGGTTATCCTGGTCAAAGGGGCATCAGAAGGTATTATTACCGGAAGCATGATTCTCATCACCCTCACATTCATCGCATCATTTTTTGTTGGACGTGTGTGGTGCGGGTGGTTTTGTCCCATGGGAGCTGAACAGGAATTATGTGCAGAAATTCAGAAAAGTCCGGTATCCGGAGGGAAACTGAACTGTATCAAGTACGGAGTATGGCTGCTCTGGATTCTCATTATTGGATTTGTCATCTATAATGCAGGAGGGCTTTATGCTGCAGATGTGTTCTATGATACCGATTCCGGTATTTCGGTCACAGAGCCTGGTGCATTCATGGTATATTTCATCCTTCTTGGAGTATTATTCCTTTTTGCAGTAATTGCAGGAAAACGGGGGTTCTGTCATTACGTCTGTCCGATATGTGTCAACTTCATCATAGCCAGAAAAATCAGGAACCTTATCCGGTGGCCGGCATTACACCTGGATGCAGACAAATCATTGTGTATCCAGTGCAATAAATGTTCAAAAACTTGTCCCATGGGCCTTGATGTGAAAGGGATGGTAAACGAAGGCAAAATGGAAAACCCGGACTGTATCCTCTGTGCCTCCTGTGCAGATATTTGCCCGAGGGATGCCATTACCTTTAGATTTTTATAAACCCTTTTTATGACGATTTCTGAAAGAAAAGAACGGGAGAAAGAACTTCGTCGGATGCAGATAATTACTGCAGCTGAGAACCTCTTTTTCCGGTCAGGATATGACCACGTCTCGATGGAAGAGATAGCACGTGCAGCTGAATTATCAAAAGGGACAATTTTTTTTTATTTTAAGAACAAGGAGACGTTGTTCATTACGATAGTCCTCAGGGGAATCCGACTCTTTTATGAGATGGTATCTGATGCATGTGAAAAATACAGCGATTCTCCATCCGATCAACTCAGGACCATGGGAGAAGTAGTCATCATGTTTTCCCGTGAATATCCTGGTTATCTGTCGGCCATCAGGCTTTTTAAATCCGGAAGGTTTTCTCTGGAAAAGCAGTCAGAGACCGGAGAAGAAACCAGGGAAATACTACAATATTCCCGACGGCTTTCAGGATTTATGGAGAACATTGTCAGGGAAGGAATACAAAAGAGGGTATTCAGAGATGATATTGACCCGATTGAACTTGGGATCATCATCCGTATGCTCACCGGCAGTGTCATGGACATAAATCCTGAAATCCGATGGATGTTACGAGAGCATACCATTTCTGAAGAAAAAATAATTGATACATTTTTCACCCTTATGACATCGATGATCGCAGGAAAAAAAACCTCTGATATCAACCCTGATATGAGAGAATATCTATGAATTTTTGAAAAAAAACTATAAACCACATTAGGTACCTTGCAGAACAAAATTCCGATATTCTTGCATCCAATCCCCCCAATGCTTCTACGGAGATGATAATGCGGGGTTTTCAAGCAGAGTAGGCCGGTGCAGTCATTAAAACCATCCGTCCTGATGGAATGAGTATATCAGATCTCTATCCCCGGTTTGCAGCCGTAATTGTATGCACGGCAGTCATGTGGAACGGGTGTGGGATTGTCAGGGATATGAATTAAGGATTTGGCGGAATACCTGACCAGGAAAGGATAAACATCTCCTGACCAATTAACCGGCTTGTCACTCTCACGGATTATTCCTTACCATACTCTGGACCGGTCAAAAAGAATATACCCAAAAGTTCTAGGAATTGACCTGTGTCAACGATGTGGAGCCTGTATTATCAGCTGCAGGGATGACGGATATCAGGCACTTTCTATGACTAATAAAGGACCGGTTATGTATCTCTTGATATGTGACGGATATAGGTTATGTCTTCTCCGATGTCCCTCTGGAGCCTTAATTCCGCTTCAACGATAACAACAGGGAAAATAATCGATAGTCCGGTTTCATCAGGATTTTGATTTTTTTTTCTGATGAATAGTCCGGATTCATATCGCTCATCATGGAAACGCTTATCTAGAGGCCGATTGAGTATAAGGTATACCTATATGGTGATTTTCATGAAAAAAATCGCAATATCAATTTTTATTTTCCTTTTGGCAATGTGTGCAACGACTACCAGCCAGGCAGACTCAGATCCAATAGAAAATGCCTGGAACGGGACATGGGAATCAGAATATTATATTCTGCTTATCTACCAGAACGGGACAGCAATTTCAGGTAGTTATGAACCGAAAGATAGTACTCTGTATGATCCCGGACTTCTGAAAGGAATGTTGTCAGAAGATGGCAAAACATTTTCTGGAATATGGACTGAATCAGGACCATTATCCGTTGTTCTTTCAGATGATGGAATGAGTATTTCTGGGAGTTATGGAATACGTATCGATAAAAAACTCACTGAATCAGATATGTATCCAACAACAAGAACAAGAATGGAGGATTCATTTGACCCGGAAAATCCCTGGAACGGAACATGGAGAGGTGAAAGGACCATTACAACATGGATACAGAATGGAACATTTGTAAGTGGGACATATTCGCCTCTGCCAGATATTGATGATGAACCGGGTATTTCGGAAGGAACCGTTTCAGGCGATGGGAATTCCTTGAAAGGAAAATGGATAGAGGCTGGTAACTTCTCATTTACACTGGATGATGATTTGATGGCATTTACCGGAACCTACGATATTACCCTGAATGATCCAACAGGAACAGACACATGGAACGGGAAGAAAATAATGTAATTTTCTTATCATTGATTTTTCCCAAATTCACATTAATCCAAATACCAGAGGTTGTTTAATCCATCTTTTAATAGACCGAGTGCAATAAAATCATCCAGATTATTATCCTTAGGCAGATTATCCCTGATCAGGGCAAGGGAATCATCGATTTCACAGAGTAAAAAACGGATCTACACTCTTCTGACAATGTGATTATTAGTTATTATAGTACCTTTTTCCCCAACATAATCCAGATAATGAGGTTTAAACAACTCATACTCCTTGATTGTCCTGTACGCAATATCATATAACTCATCTTTGTCGGTCATGTACAGAACTTCTCCTTTAAAAACATTGATCTGAACGAATAATGGTAGGTGCTCAAAAATATGAACATCAAATATATCAGGTACTCTGCCAAGAATAAACATCCGTAATTTTTCTGCCTCAAGAGAGCCCAAATCCGTTGATATCGCAATATCAATATCAGAACCTGTATCATGTGTTCCTTTCGCGACTGAACCATAGAGTATTATAAACCGTATATGGTTAAAATCAGGAAATTTTTGAGGGTTTTAATGAATTCCTGTATTTTTGATGTGGTCGTGTTTAAACTGGTCATCCGCCTCTCCGGATTCTTATGATTATTTATATACCATATATTCATCTTTTTTCTCTTTTTTAGTAAATGAAAATTGAACCTTTATTACTTCCTAAGATCTATTAATTTTCATGAAATCCGGGTTTCCTCTGTCCATGAAGAAGATCAAACAAGCGAATCATTTCTCATTGTCCTCATTTGTGATAATTTTTCTAATAGGTATTGCAATACCGGTTTCCTGCCCGGGAGATGAACTTCTGGATAATGCTGCTAAAACGGTTGAAGAAATGCTTGATAAAGGTAACTATGAAGAAGCGTTGCCTGTTTTTGAACTGATTCTCCAAAATAACAAGACAGATGCATCAATGTGGGTACAAAGGGGTGATACTCTTTCCAAACTAGGAAGATTTGATCAAGCACGCTCCTCGTATGAAACAGCCATCCAATTAAACCCGGAGGAGCCTCTCTTCTGGAAAAAGAAAGGGGATGCAAATCTGGGACTTTTCAAATACCTGGATGCAGAAAAGGCATATGATACCGCAATACTCATGAATCAGGATATGGCAGAAGCCTGGAAAGGAAAAGGAGATGCTCTATCAGGGCTTGGAAAATTTCCGGATGCAATATCCGCGTATGATACCGCAATTGAAATTAATCCGGACAATTCCGAGTTCTGGAAAAGTAAGGCAGATGTATTGCAGGAATTAGGTCAATTTGACGAGGTTATGAATGTATCTAACCAGACAAGCGGATTGCAACCTTACAATGGAGAGTCATGGAAACTGAAAGGAGACGCATTCCTGGGATTACATGAATTCCGCGAAGCGATTATTGCATATGACAGGGCCCTTGGATTTGAACCGAAAAATGCCGTTATATGGAAACAAAAAGGAGATGCACTCACCGGACTTGAAAAATTCGTCGAAGCCCTGTCAGCCTATGAGAAAGCTTACCAGTTAAACCCCACAGATACTGAATACCTGGTATGTATCGCTGATACTCTTGAGAAACTAGAAAAATCTCATGAGGCATTGGACATATACGATAAAATCCTCAAAATGAGTCAGGATAATGAGGAATTCTGGATTCGGAAAGGAAACACGTACCTGGGCCGGGGACAATATGAAGAAGCGATATCTGCATACGAAAAGGCCATTGATACCGATCCAGATAATCCATTTTCATGGAAACAGAAAGGAGATGCGTTACAAAAGTCAGGAAAATTGGAAACAGCAATTGATGCGTATGACATGGCCATCGGACTAAATCCTGATGATCCAGAGTCATGGGAAGAAAAAGGCACATCGCTGCTAAAACTCAGGCAGTTTGAAAATGCTCTTAATACCTACGAATCTGCGATTAAAAAACATCCGGAGAACGGTGATTTACAGGAAGGAAAAGGAAAGGCATATCTCGGCATTAGGGAGTATATGAAGGCACTTTCAGCATTTCAATATGCCATTATTATAAATCCGGATAAAGGATCGTACTGGAAAGGAAAAGGTGATGCACTGTTAGGACTTGGGGAATTCGAAAAAGCTCTCATTGCATATGGATTTGCTGAAGAAAATACACCGGAAGACATGGATGTCTGGAAAAAACGGGGAGATGCCCTGGTTGCTCTTGACCGATTCGATGAAGCAGTAAAAGCATATGAACAAGCATTAAAAATGAAATTAGAAAGATAAATCACCGGTTATTATCAACCGAATCAAGAAACTCAATAATTGAAGTATCATCATATTTTTCCATGAACTTTCTAATATTTTTGCAAAATGCAGAATAATCGTCTTCAGACTCTGAAAGACCGCTGACAACCTGTTCAAGCCCTCGGTAATCTCCTACCTGAACCAGTTTTCGGATTTTTTCACGGACATCCCCAGGAGGAAAAGATATTTCTTCGGTGGCATCCGGGCTGCTTTCTGGAACTTTCCGGTCTGTTCTCTTATCCGATATCCATGATAATCCAAGAACCCTCCCAATTCCATCAAGAACCCGATCATAACGAACCGGTTTATCAATGAAATCATCACAGAGTTTCATAAAGGCATCCTTACGGTCATCTCCCTGCACTGATGCAGAAACACCAATGACCCTGATATTCATCAATTCAGGATCATGCTTTAGAATGGTTAAAAAGTCCAGGCCATTCATTCCTGGCATCACAAAATCAAGAAGGATCAATGATGGGACTTCCTGTTGTATCATAAGCAAAGCCTCATTTCCATTGTAGGCTACCTGTACAATAAACCCAAGAGGCTCTAAAAATGATACCATCAGTCCTGCATTTTCCGGGTGATCATCAACGACAAGGACTGTTTTCCTATCTCCAAGGTATCCGGTAATTTCAGGACGGTTATCATCCGTAATTTTTCCGCCATTGACTTTTGGAAGAGGAATTTTGACCGTAAACCTGCTTCCCTTTCCTTCCTCACTCTCCAGAAAAATGGTGCCATGCATGAGATTTACCAGCTCTTTCGTGATGGAAAGACCAAGACCCACTCCATCAGATATGTGTCCCTTAACCTGAAGGCGGGTAAAAGGCTCAAAGATCTGAACCTGTTTTTCAGGAGGAATACCAATACCGGAGTCTGATACCGATACGGTAAGAATATTATCCTCATAGGAGATATCAAGGGATACAAAACCGGTATGTGTGTACAAAACTGCATTGGAAAGAAGGTTTAACATAACCTGTTTGATTTTCCGTTCATCTCCATGCACAAAATCCGGCATCTGACCAGATTTCTCATAATTAAAAGCTAATCCCTTTTCATCCGTTTTCACACGAATAATATTGATAATCTCCTGGATCATGGAGGGGAGAAGAAAATCACTGGCCTGCAGTTCAATATTCCTTGATTCTATCCGCCCCATGTTCAGGATATCATTAATAAGCCGGAGCAGATGTTCTCCGCTTTTCTGGATAGTTCCGACCTGTTTCTTTTGTGTATCAGTAAGGTTATACTGACGGGAAAGAATCTGTGCATACCCAAGAATGGCGTTGAGTGGTGTTCTGAGCTCATGACTCATGTTTGAAATGAAATCAGTCTTTGCCTTGTTTGCAAGTTCAGCCTTTTCTTTAGCAGTCTCTAGTTCCATTGTTCTGGTTTTTACAAGGTTTTTGAGTTCCTCGTTTCTGCGGCGAAAATTTTCAATACGTGCCCGGTACACAATGTAGACCAGGGCAAAAAGAGAAATAACAAGAAGTGAACGAAACCACCAGGTCTCCCACCATGGCGGAGTAATAGCAATTTGCAGGGATGTTCCGGTAGTATTCCAGACATTATCATCATTTGAGGCCTCCACGGTAAATTCATACGTTCCGGGCCTCATGTTTGTATACGTTGCAATTCTCCGTGAACTGTCCACTTCATTCCAGTCCTCTTCAAATCCAGTAAGTTTATATCGATATCTGTTTTCCTTCGGATTTACAAAATTCAGAGCAGAAAACTCGATTGAAAAGATACTATCCAGGTATGAAAGGGTGATTTCATTGGAATAGGTAATAGAACGGGATAAAACGGATGAATTGCCAATGGAAACCGGTTTATTTGAAAGGAGAAAAGATGTGAGGACTACAGGCGGGACATTTGGGTTAGGCACTATCCGGTCAGGATAAAATGAAGTAATCCCAGATATTCCGCCAAAAAACATCTCCCCATCGGTAGCCAGGTAATACGCCCCGCTGTTATGTTCGTCACTTGCAATACCGTCATGGGTTGTGTACGTATTTACTTTGTTAGAATCCGGATCAAGACTTGCAATCCCTCTGTTCGTGGATACCCACAACTTCCCGTTATCATCCTCAAGAATTCCATATATACATGCGTTTGGAAGCCCGTCTTCGATGGTATACTTGAGAAACGACCGGTTACCATCAAATTTGTTCAGCCCGTTTCCTGTACCAATCCAGTAGAAACCTTCATGATCCTTAACGATTGCCAGGACTTCGTTATCTGACAGACTGTCAATGTCATTTGGATCATGCAAAAACCGGGTAAATACCCCGGTAGAAAGATTAAAACGGTTTAAACCTCCACCAAGTGTGCCAACCAGAAATGTCCCGTCACTATCTTCAATGATTGCCCTGATGTCATTAGAGCTGATGCTGCCAGGGTTGTCCGGATCATGACTCCATGAGGTAAAATTACCTGTGGTCTGGTCCAGCAAATTCAGCCCGGCATCTGTTCCGGCCCATATGTTTCCAGAAGAATCCTCATACATGCAGATAACATTGTTATTATTGATACTACGGGGATTATCCGGGTCATGGCTGTACCGGGTAAAAATTCCCGAGTGTGGGGAAAACCTGAAAAGCCCCTCTCCACCACCGGTCCCAATCCACATATTGCCATTTTTATCCGGAATAATCGGACCAAGAATTCTGCTTGGAGCGAGTGCAAGGGGATTGTCTGCATCCTGCGGGATTATCTGATTTGTATTGGTCCTGCGGTCAAACCGGTTTAAGGAACCGTCTGCTCCTCCAATCCACAGGATATCGCCATCAACGTAAATGCCAAAAATGTCGCTAGTACTGAGTGAATCAGGATCCAGCGGGCTATTACGGTAAACAGTAAACTGCTCAACCCTCGGATTAAACAGGTATACCCCGGAATCATCGGTACCTATCCAGATAGATCCTGAAGCGTCTTCATACAGCGATCGAACTGCATTTGACTGGATAAAACCCGGGTCATGACTTTCACCAGGATAATACGTAAATGTTTCAGATACCGGATCGAACACTCGCAGACCAGATCCCCTGGTCCCAATCCAGATATTGTTATCAGATGACGCTATTATTGCCCCTTCTTTCAGACCGATTCCACTTTCCGCTCCGGAAATCGCAAAGAGGAAGTGAGTAACCTCATCTGTTTCAAGGTCCAGTTTATCTAGGCCGAGCGGGGAAAGCACCCACAAAAAACCGTTATCGTCCCATAATGAAGCCAGGGTCTCATTCACGTATAAACTGGCAGGATTATCCGGGTCATGGACATAGTGTCTGAAGATTCCTGTTTCCGGGATAAAGCAATCAAGACCGGATGGTGTATTCAGCCATATCTTCCCGGTTGGATCATGAGTCACCTGCCATATCCGGTTTGAAATTATGGAATGTTCATCATCGTCATGATGTATCCAATTCGTAAACCGACCGGTCTCAGGGTCTAAAACATTGAGTCCTCCCTGGTCTGTTGCAATCCACAGCCGTCCTGCTATGTCCATGCAGAGATCATGTATCAGGTTGTCAGAGAGGGATGATTCCTGTCCATGATGATAAAAGAACCGGGTAAACTCTTCAGTTTTTGGATTAAACCGGTTCAGCCCGCTCAGTGTTCCTATCCACATAATCCCGTCAGGGCCCTGTTCCAAATCGGTTACATAACCACTACTAATACTGCTAACTGATGACGGATCACTTCGAAAAGCCCTGATCGTATAGCCATCATACCGGTTCAGTCCGTCCTGTGTCCCAAACCAGATAAATCCTTTTTCATCCTGTAAAATGGTATTAACCGTATTCTGAGAGAGCCCTTCCTGAATGGAGAGCTGCGACACCGTGAGATCAGAAATTTTTTCAGCAGAAACGGGGTGCATTAAAAAGATCGCAATGATGATGATACATAGTATCCTGGTTATAATACGAGGAAGACTTGTATCGATCATAATACCAGATTTTTCTCTTCAGTAATAATATTTAAAATTGTTGTTTTGTAGGCAACAGATATGCACATTTCATGTACAGAGAGTAGTGATAAAATTTCTAAAAAAAGCCAAAGAAAACTCCCGGAACTGGTTTATCTGGTTCATGAGATGATACCAGGTTTTTTTCAAGGACTGATCAGGCTATAAGATTTGGAAAAAAGACAAGCCAATCATATTCATTGATGCTCTCATTCGTAAACGGGAAATATCCCGGGTTTTGTTGACACACGGACCTGACAGGGATATCCCTGGATATACCTGATACCAGCGATTTCCCGTTTTTAGTAGGAATCATAGTTATCGGACCAGGATAGTTTGCCAGTTCACCTTCAATCGTGCCAGGTTCAGGATCTCCAATACCATGAATTTGAGATTTTCCAATACCAGACCCGATAACCGCATATCCGGTCCCGATACGTTCCCTGAGATGAGAGCCTGCCGGCCACCAGGTCAGCAGGTTTTTTCCAAGATTCCACTCAGATTTTCCGCATTTCAGGTGACTATTGTGTGCAAACGCGAAAATCTTGCCCCTATTCTCTTCGGTTCTTACAATATATTCTAAAATTTCGGCCATCATAAGATCCCGGATACCAAGACAGCGTGCAATCCGGTTTTCTGCTTTTCGTGCAATACAGGCATGATAGGTGAGAAGCAGCCGTGCCAGTGTGGCAGATATGTGTGCAGCCGTATAACCTTCTTCACCGGTAAGAGGTACATATTCCGGACGGCGGATATCAAGGTCAGTGACAAGTTCTTCGACCGCTATTCGTAAAGCAGCCGCAGTAGGTGAAAGGCCGATAGATTTCGAAGGATCCATCATTGCATCAGGGTTTTCCCAGGCATCATCATCACCAATAAGAGGGATAATCCGGTCAAGATATTCCTGGCCTGCCTGTTTGTCAACCATCATCAGGTAGTCAATAGCCCGGATAAGAACCAGCCGGGGACTGTCTGTCATGGTCATCTCTGCTGGAGCATCAAACCCGTAAAACCGCAATTTTTCAGTGTTGGACAAATTATTATTGTAGGCCTTCATCCATTCGACAAGTTCGCGGTTTTCAGGAAAATAGCCAAATCCATGACTAAATCCAGTATCAAGGATATTATCATATCCGGATTTACCACTATCACATATATATTCCTGGACCATGAGTCCACGAGTAAAACTGCTTTCAATGGCTATTGACCGGAACCCATAGTTATCAACCAGGTAGAAAAACAAGCGGTTTCGAAATTTCAGAATGTCCCTTCCTCCATGAAATGGTTCTCCAAGTCCGAGAACCTGAAGGTAAGGACTGCAGGAGCAAATAATCTGGTCTATTGCTGTATGAAATGAACTCTCTTCATCTGGTGATAATCTAAATCCCTCTTGTTCCACCCATTCCCTGAGGTTGTTATAGGGAATATCTGGTTCAGGTTCATCCACCATACATTCATTGGTATCTATAACGGTATACTGGTTTTGACCACTGACAATCGATCCAGTCAGGAATGATTGCTAAAGATTATTACCTGGTGAAGAGATTATATCCTATGAAAACTCTGGTAACTGGATTTATCTTCATTGTAGCCATTTTCAGTATAGCAGGTATTGTAGAGGCTGATATACCCGATCTTGTCGGTAACTGGACCGGACCATACACCGAGTATACTGGTGATACAGGATTTCACGAGCAGGATAGTGGTTTTTTCTTCATTAACATAACCGAACAGAAAGACCGGATTTTTATCGGCTATTCCATGTATTCCAACAACGGTACGAAAGTTACACATGATGTTGCCGGAGTTATCAGTGCCGACGGAACACAGGTCTCTCTTACAGAGCAGGATAACGGATACTCAACTGGAAGAATCATCGGACCAGATGAACTTGAACTCACCTATCTTACTGACAACGAACCCATTAGTGTAGCGATAGACAGGTTCTTTCGGATCTCCTGATTCTTTTTTTTAAACGAATCTCATTACATTCTGACAGGCCAGTGGAACTCACACATCCGGGCTCCATGCAGTGTTTGCCACATGAGATTCAGATTTGAGATAGGTTTTTTCCCTTGAAAATATCTCCGGGGAAGAATGATTTATCGGTAAACACAACCAAAAACCTTGTTTTGATATCAAATACCTTCCATTACAACAACATTCTAACTAGCAGTTAGTAAGTAACCATAAGTTATATATTGACTCAAAGTAACATATTACTAGTGAAAGTAATTCCTGGAATCCTGAATATGAAACAGGAGAAAAGGAACAGTTTAGCTTCATACTAAAAAAACGGAGTTTTAAAAAAAATGGTACAGGTAAAATTTGTATTTTTCTCTCCAACGGGGACAACAAAAGCGGTTCTTAACGGTATTGAGCAAGGAATAAAACCGGATACCACGGAATGGATAGACATTACCGTGCCGGAAGCCAGAAAAAAACCATTACAAACTTCAGAAGATGAATTACTGGTTATCGGTGTTCCGGTATACATGGGACGAGTCCCGGCACTTATTACAGAATGGCTGCATGCAATGAGATTGCAAAATACTCTGGTAGTCTGTGTGGTTGTTTATGGCAACCGGACCTTTGAAGATGCTTTACTTGAACTCAGAAATATTGTGCTCCAATGTGGGGGCATTCCAGTTGCCGGAGGAGCATATATCGGGGAACACTCATTTTCTTCCTCCCAAACACCAACTGCAGCCGGACGTCCCAACGCCGATGATCTGGAGCATGCAAAGGAATTTGGGCGGAAGATACGTGGAAAACTAGAGTCTGTTTCATCAGGTACTGTAGTGTCTGATCTGCAGGTGCCTGGTGAATATCCCTATAGAGGAGATCCAAAATTATGGGTTGTTGATTTTATCGCCATCGATGATTCATGTACCTCGTGTGGGCATTGTGCAGAAATATGTCCAACCGGTGCGATTGATTCAGAAAACAGTGCAAATATTGAAAAAGATAAATGTATCACCTGTTGTGCCTGTATCAAAAACTGTCCGGAGAATGCAAGAACTATGAAACCCGGGCCGGTGCAGGATGCTTCAGTCAGGTTGCACACGTTATATGCAGAACAGAAAATGCCGGAATACTACCTGTAATACACATCAAAATCAGGCAAACCAGATACTATAACCAATACTGGAGAAGACTAATCATATGGAGTATTGTCCGTTTTATTCAGTCAGACCTCTCCTCCCAATATACCCTGAACCTGAAAATCCATCACCCGCACAAAAACGCTGGATCCTGGTCAGTGGCAATTCAGTATTTTTTTTTAAAAAAGCAAAGTCCGGAACCGTTATAATGCAGGAACCTCTTCCCTGCGGCCTGATAGCAGGTGATCCGGTATACCTAGGCATCAGGGACGAAATAGTCTATTATGCAGGAAAAATTGAGGATAACGCCATATTGCCTGACGGATGGGAACTTTCACCGGTAAGGGAACTTTCAGGACAGGTTTTGGATACTGACATGGCTATTGCCGCCTATGCGGTGCGAATCCTGGACTTTGACCGGTCACATTCCTTTTGTGGGAGTTGTGGTGCTAAAACCCGTCCGCTTACAACCGAACGGGCCAGGATATGCACAGAATGCAGCAGAATTGTGTATCCCCGGATCTCTCCTGCAATTATTGTATTAATAAAAAAAGGTGAGGAAATTCTGCTGGCCCGCTCACCCCGGTTTCCTTCAGACTTTTTTTCGATTCTTGCCGGTTTTAATGAACCGGGTGAGAACCTTGAGCAGACAGTCCACCGGGAAGTAGGAGAGGAAGTTGGCATCACGGTCAGGAATTTGCGGTACTTCGGAAGTGAACCCTGGCCGTTTCCTGATTCGCTCATGGTAGGGTTTGTTGCAGACTATGCCGGGGGAGAGATCCAGATTGATAACCAGGAAATAATCGAGGCAGGCTGGTTTACGCGTGATAACCTGCCTTCCCACCCCAAAAATGCGAGTATCAGCGGTTTACTCATTGAGGCATGGATTCAAAGGGAGATCTGAAAACATTTATGGGAATATCTGAGCGAAGACAACGGGAGAAAGAGAAAAGAAGGACAGAGATACTTGATGCAGCTGAGCGTCTCTTTTTTTCCCGGAGTTATGAAGCAGTTGTCATGGATGAGATTGCCAGGGAGGTAGAACTGAATAAAGCCACCATTTACCTGTATTTTAAAAATAAGGAGGCACTATACGCCAGCATCGTGCTCCGGGGCATAAAAATACTGAAGGAAAAATACACGGAGTGCATGGAAAAGGAGGTTTTTGGAATTGTTAAAGTTACCCTCATGGGCCAGGCTTATTACCAGTTCGCTCAGGAATATCCTGACTATCTTCGCATGATTCACTTTTACGGTTCCGAACGGTTTTCAAAAGAAAATCCGTATACTGCAGAGATTGGAAAGGGATATGGCACCTGTCGTCTTATTCTGCAGGATGCCATACAGGAGGGAATAGAAGATGGAACAATCAGGTCTGATTTAGACCCATTCCTGACCTCGATGTACCTCATGATCTCCTTTATGAACATCCTTTCCATGGAACAGAAATGGAAACTTGTAATTGAGGCAGAAGGATTTAGATTTGAACAGTTTACCAATGAATTCTTCCGTTTTATTACTCCGGCCCTTGCACCAGTGAAGGATGAAGGGAACATGAACATCAAAGACGGTGAATCGTGCAAACTCAGTGTAACAGAATCTTCTACACCGGTTAAGAAAAAGAGAAAGAAATCATGATGATTTTGTGACAATTAATTGAGATGGTTTTCTTTTCATCCTTGAAATGAACCGTAAAATCCCAATCTATTACGTTTTACAAAGTTCATCCTATTTTTAGGCTTTAATCCATACTCTGGCATGGACATCAACGGGATGGATTTATTCAATACCTAACTCCCTGAACCGGATGAATACGCATGCCAAGGCGTAAACGGATAATCAGCCACCTGTCAATTGACTCTGATAGATTCTTTCTACATCCTTCCAGAGTTTTTCAAAGTAGTATACACACCAGGGAAGTCAGAATTAATCCGGGATATTCTTTGCTCTAAACCATATTCATAGATGCGAGTATACCATGTAACACTCTAAGCGGTTAACATTATGGCACCAATACAACTAAATTTTCATAGCAATAATAAAAAACTATAAATATAGAGGCATTTTTTTAGAAGGTTTTCTTTAGGAGGAGCAATAACACGTAATAGCAGACATGAGTGAGATAAAGTTTAAAGACAAAATAAAAAAGGCAACTGAGATTGCTAAAACATATGAGGGAACGAATGATGCCCGGTGTGCCGAGTTAAACGGATGGATTCAGAATGCCAAAAAATTCTATAAGAAAGGGCAGACTGAACGAGCACACGAAATAATTGATTGTATCATCTAAACCCCGGCGTTCCAGCCGTCCGGCCAGATAACCCAGGGGAGTAATTATATCTTCCAAGAGGCCGGATATTTTAAAAAAATGTAAACTGAACCTTCCATCTCCCTCCGGATTTGCCATTATCGCACTTACAAGTATAAAATCGGATATTTTTGCCTTAAAAGTAATAATAGATAAAAATTTCAGGTAGTTCAGGTGATTTTTTTTTAGTTTCTTCTTCATGCGTAGGCTGTTAAACAGGATATTTAACTCTTTCTTCAAAACCCGCACAAAAGGCCTCTTTCATAATTATATACCAATCTGAATTCCTGCATATATAAATTCGAAAAAAACTATCAATTCTTTTCTAATATTTATCCGGATGGAGTATCATTTCTCAGTAATGAGAAAAAGTCCAAAACTAATTTTTTCAATCACGGGAATAATACTAAATGTTCGTGGAAAAAAGAATTAAGATTACCACATCGTCGTCCATACGATGACGATAGGCATCCAAAATCGCATAGATTTATACCGGAATGAGTAACTCGGTCAGCAACTCCTCTTCCATAACATCATTTGGATCATTCAGGTAATTATCCCTGCACGGTGTTTTTGGTTCATAACCCTGGTTTACTGTCCACTCAAACAATTTACCCCAGGATTCATGAACATCCTGGTATGGCCCTTTGTGGATTGCAGATGCAAATCTGCCTCCCGGAATCGTTTTAACCTCAATACCCGGGATATGGTCTGGAAGTCTCCCGGTAACCGGAACTGCAACCTCAACATCTGCATCAAATTCCCGATATTCACCATCATGATAGATAGTCATAACAGGGCCGGTTACCGAAACCTGGGTGTTCCGGACATCAGGTGAACCTAAAAATTCACACAAACGGGAAATGAGCCGGGTAATAGTCTCTCCATATTCTCCTTTATCCCTGATAGAAAGGACACGAAGAGGTTCAATATCTTTGAATTTTGGTTCTGCAATAATCATTGAAAACATCTCCTTTTGTTGACGCTCTAAAAGTCGGTCTATGGATCGTAACCGCTCGATCTCTGAAGAAACCCGTTGCCGTTGATCTTCAAGGAGTTGACACATTTTCTTACTATCACCACTGGATTTTGCATCTATCATCTCGCTAATCCGGGCAAGGGGGAAACCAAGGTCAACAAGGGACCGAATCAATACACCCCGCTCAATCTGTGAGAGCTGATAATACCGGTATCCGGTAAACCTGTCCTTAGCTGCTGGCGAAAGAAGACCGGTTTCGTCATAGAGACGAAGTGCCTTACAGGTCAGCCGGGTGATCATTGAAAACCGGCCAATCGGAATCTTATCCTGGATCATAGTGTTACTCATATATGTGAGATACAAAGAGGTATAGGTGACCGCAGTTTCCCCCAGGGTAAGATCAAATATCCGGGTTGGAGATCTCAACCTTGTATTAACCTGAATAATCGAGAAGACGGATGGTTTTTTCTCTCTGTTCTGTTCACATATTGCCTGTGATTGAATACAAGTATTTAGATCCATCAGCAGGGTTTTAGAAAAAAGGTAATATCTCAATGTATCATGTTCAATCAGATCCACGAATGCATGACAAACTAAATCACGATCAGGAATTGATAATAAATTTTTCCTCAAATAATCTCCTGCAACAGGCGTAAATCCAAAAATATTAAGGTATTCTGCAAAACCTCATGGTGTGTTTATATTGGTATTATACTCCCATACACCAGTGATCGTTCCTGTATTATCATACAGCCTGCGAATTTTACAGAATATGGAGATTTAATCCATAAAATGTGCCTAAAATCTGTCTCCGTGGTAAAGACGCTTTAGACCTCTTGACAGAGGAATTAAGTGAATCAACACTGGAGTTTAACCGGGGCAATGATACCGTCATGGAAAAGAACGAACAGGTATTATCCTGGTTTCAGCCCTTTTAATGTCCATAATCATGCCTTCTGAGAAAGTTGAGTACCTTTTCAGAATTAATCCACTCGATATCAAGATTGGTAACCATCTGATCTATCCGTTGTATCTCATTGTTGAGTAATTTCATGATTTCAGGATCATCTGTTGAATCAATAATACATGCCATAATGCTGAGAGGATTTCGGATTCCATCGTTCAGGATGGCGATTTTTGCAATGTTTTCATTGATCTTCTCGATAGCCATAACCCGCTCTTTTTCTAATTCTCTTTCAGAGGTAACATCCCATCCCTGGGCAATCGTCGCCACCGGATATTCTTTGTTCGGGTCCATAATCGTTGACATACTCCATACAACCGTACGGGTAGTCCCATCCTGATGCTCCATCTTGAGTTCAATCGTATCCCGAACCCTGTGATCAGGGAAGAGATTTATCTTCTGTATCAGGGCCTCTGCCTGATCAGCAGACAGGAGATCTAATAGGTTTTTACTAATTAATGAATCTGCACCTTTTCCAAGGAGATTCTCGCAGGAACGGTTGATCCGGGTGATGATAAAGTCATTATCCCAGACCATAATCGGACCGAATGCATTGGAGATGAGGTTTTCCAGGTATGCGTTTGTCTCGCTGATGGCATTTTCGGCCAGTTTTCTTGCAGTCATGTCAAGGAAGACCGTGGCAAACTGTCCTTTCTCTGGAGAATATACATTCACATCAAAATACAATTCCTTGTTTACATCATAACTCTCAAAATGAATCGGTTCACCGGTAAGGGCTACCTTTCCGTATTTTTTTATCCATTCAGGATCACAGTCAGGTTTCACTTCACGGATAGTCTTTAGGGCGATATCAGCGAAAGAATGCCCGGTAATCCGTTCGAATGCGGAGTTGGCATCAAGATAGCGATAGTCACAGGGAATGCCGGATTCATCGGTTATTATCTCGTGCAGGACAATGCCGGCAATATTTGCTTCAAAAAGCTGGCGAAATTTCTTCTCTCTCTTTTCAATCTCATTTTGAGCATCTACTATCTCGGAATATTGATGCCTCAGCTCTTCCTCCACTCCTGCAAGTTGCAGATATGCTGCCCGCAGTTCATTCTGTTTCCGGATAAGTTCAGATTCGGCAAATTTTCTCTTGGTAATATCTTCAACCGTCCCTTCAACATATTGAAGGTCCCCTGAATCATTGCGGATTACCTTTGCATTGATAGAAACCCAGAGATTACTCCCATCCTTTCGCCGGTGTTCACATTCATATTTCTGAATCTCTCCGTCACGGGCAAGAATATCCCGTATTGTTCTCCATTCATCAGGAACTAAATACTGTGACTCGCCAAAACACTTTAATTCTCTTTTCATATCCTCTGTAGAGTCATATCCATACATACGGGCAAACGCCGGATTCAGATTGATGAATTCTCCTTCTGCTGTAATCCGGAAAATTCCCAGTATTGAATTATTAAATAGTTCACGATATGCTCTTTCACTTTCGAGAAGAGCAGATTCCGTTTCTTTTTGACCGGTAATATCCAGGATAACCCCGCTGAAAACCAGTTCATCCCCTTCCCGTACTGGCGCTGAAACCCCACGGAAATACAGAAGATCTCCTGATGGTTTTACAAACCTTCCTTCAAAATACCATCTGGTTTCCTCTTTTATCGCCTGATTTATTGATGCAAGAAAAGGTTCCCGGTCATCTGGAACCAGGCCGGAGATAAGTTTCTGTAGAAAAGATGAGAGATCCCCTTGTTCACCAAAGATTTCAAAAGCCCTTTTACTCACATAGGAAAGACCCATTTCTCCAGAATTTTTCGCATAGAACTGGAATACAACACCGGGTATAGTTTCTGCAATACCGGTTACCTGGTCTTTTGTTTTTCTGAGATCATCTTCCATTCTTCTCCTGTCGGTTATATCGACCATGGTCGAGAGAATATGGCGTTCTCCCTGTAGCATTACCAGGGAAGAAGATGCCAATTGACTTCTTACCTCTCCCAGACGAGTGAGAACGGTAATCTCTTCATCCCTGAGATATCCCTGCTTCTTTAATTTTTCCGAAAGATGGATTCGCTCATCTGAAGAAAAAAGCCCTACTTCATCGCCCCGCCTCCCAAGAATTTCAGAAGACGAATAGCCAGTCATGTTTTCCAGGTATTTGTTAATCAGGATGAGATCCTCCTGAGTGTTCATGACAGAACAAGCTATTGGAGCCATATCAAACAGGGTTCGAAACTTCTCCTCACTCTCAACAAGTGATACATTGATAGTATCAAGCCTTCTTCCCAGAGTTGCTGAAAGAATAATCACTACGGCAGTGATGATGACAAGGGCTATCAGGACCTCAATTGAAACCATTATCGCTGGATTCAACTGGAATGATTCAGTAATGAGATGATCTATAAATTTTAAACTAATGACGAGGCAGATGATTACCGGAAGCAGGTATCTCATCAGGATTGCCCGGGAGGATTCACCAGAAAAAAGGGAAAGAGGCGGAAAGTTTGTTCCTGCCTGTGTTATATATCCGACTGACAGGAGAATGAATCCAATTGCAGAGGGAAGAGACACCGGAATGAAGGAGCTTTGGTGCATAAGGGGAGAACCAAAGATATAACCAAAAATGAATGTACTGCTTATTGCAAGAACGATGGTTGCCGGCAGTCCTCCATAGGTGTTATACCCTTTTATGAGAGAGAAAGCAGAAATCCCAATGAAAATAAAGCTTAAGGCAGAGACAGGTGACATCATTCCTGCTTTCTCAACAATAACTGAAGGAAATAAGGTCAGGAGGGTTGAATGAAAACCGGTGTTAATACCTCCACCTGATTCAGCAAGATAATTAATTCCCATCAGGATAGTGATGATAGAAATAATGAGAGAGTATGGTTTTACCGCAGGATAATGAAGGTCTGAAACAATCAGGGCAACTCCAAGGAAAATAAAAAGAATCGGACTGATTGGTGAAACCGGAACATATGATCCCTGATACAGGGCGACCATGCTGGAACTGATAATAGACCCGATAATACCATAGATGCCAAAGAGAGTGATTGCTATCCCACATCCCCTGGAAACCTGCCTTGAAGATATTGATAGTTCCATATTGTAGTCCTGATCAGAACAGCAATGTGGTATAGTCTTACGACAAGATTTTTTAATGTTGCGGTGTGGATAAGGATAAGATTCAGATGGCCCGGAGGTTGAATGAATTGTTACTACACATGGAATATACAATGGCGAAATCTTTTAATTAAAACAGAGTCAAAAAGGATATCAATCCAGAAAATCAATTCAGAAAAAAGATATCAGAAAACAGAACATTTTTTTTAGGGACGGTGCCACATACGAATACTCAGGAGAATGAAGCAGGGATACAGCCTCAGAGAGCTTTTCCTATCTCAATCCTCTATGTGGATGATGATGAGGATCATCTCGAGATTGGAAAACACTTCCTGGAGCAAACAGGAGAGATCCGGGTTGATACGTTAACCTCTGCAAAAAAAGCCCTTAAATCACCCCGACTTCACTCTTATGATGCCATCGTCTCAGATTATCAGATGCCAGGTATGGACGGGCTGGAATTTCTCCAGCAGGTACGAAAGCAGTATCAAAACATTCCTTTCATCCTTCTTACGGGAAAAGGAAGAGAGGAGGTTGTTATCACAGCTCTCGAGAGCGGTGTTGATTTCTACATCCAGAAAAGAGGAGAAACACAGACACAATTTGCCGAGCTCTCCGATAAGATCTTGAAAGCAGTTGAACGAAGGAAAGCAATTGATGAGCTTAAAGAAAAAAGCGATTATCTGGACAAGATATTCTCATCGGTTAAAGAAGGTATCGCCATTATCGATGCTTACAAACATGAGATCCTGGACGTGAATCCTGCAGCAGAAGACCTTATCGGGGCAAAAAAAAGCAATATTATCAATCGTCCCTGCTATTCGTTTCTCTGTCCTGAAGAAGAAGGGAAATGCCCGGTAAGCTCTCTGCATCAGATGGTAGATCACTCAAAACGAACGCTTATCACCGCTGATGGGACACTTATTCCCATAATAAAATCCGTTGCTCCTTTTACCTTTCAGGGTAGACAGTGCCTCCTTGAAACATTTTTTGATTATTCTGAGCAGGAGCGTGTTCACAATGATCTTCTCGCTGCATATGAACAGATTGCCGGAACTGAGGATGAGTTACGCCAGCGGTATGATGAACTCAGGATATTGCAGGAATCACTCCAGGAGAGTGAAAAAAAATTCAGGTCGATTGTAGAGACATCTCCGGATATAATCTGGGATATGAACCCTGATGGAGTTTTTACGTATATAAGTCCCCAGTGTAGTGCTATCATTGGATATTCTCCAGAAGAACTGGTTGGGAAAAACCTGGGACTCATTCTGACTCCAAAAGGGAGGGAAGTAATGACGGGTGTTCTTCGGGAAGGGATGGTAAGAAAACCAGGGCTGCTCACCTTTGAAATACCTGCTGTTCATAAGGATGGAAGTCAGCGGATTCTTAATATCAGATCATTTCCCCTTGAGGATATTGACGGAAACCGGACAGGATTCAGGGGTATTACAAGTGATGTGACTGAGCGATCTGTCATGATACAGGCACTACGGGAGTCTGAGGAACGTTTCAGATTAATAGCTGAACGATCTTCTGATCTGATAATTCTCCTCGATAACAATCTCTGTGCAACGTATATCTCCCCGTCAATTCTCACTATTACCGGATATACATCACAGGAAATGGTTGGAAAATCAAGTGATTATGCCGGATCTTTACTCTTTCCTTCAGATATTGCCGAATTTAAAAGGATTTTCCACACCTTGCAGAGAAAAGAAGCAGTAGAGGATGTAAATATTAGAATACAGACAAAATCAGGAAAATCTGTATTTGTCAACCTCTATGCGACACCCATTGTCCACCAGGATAACATGACCGGTGTCCAGGTCTCTATGCGGGTTATTACCTCAGTGAAAGAGATTAAAGCCGCCCTCTTTGAAAGTGAAGAGAAATACCGGCTGCTTGCAGAAAATATCCATGATGTTATCTGGACATCAGATAAGGATATGCATCTTACCTATATCTCCCCATCCATCACCCGGGGTCTTGGTTTCACACAGGAAGAAGCATTGGAGATGGGAGTTGAAGATTTTTTAACTCCGGCTTCATGGCAGACATTTAAAAATATCCAAAATCAGGGGATTGCGCTGAGTAAATCAGGAAAGCCTCTTAAGCAAAGAGTAGTCCTGGAACTGGAATTCAAAAGGAAGAAGGGAACACCTGTCTGGGCCGAGATGATAATGTCAACGGCTTTTGATACCAATAAAAATTTCTCCGGATTTGTCGGAGTAACAAGAGACATAAGTAAAAGAAAACAGGCAGAAAGACTCCTTCGAAAGAGTGAGGAAAAATTCAGATCGTTCGTGGAGAATGCCAACGATATTGTCTTTTCAATAACACCGAATGGTATTATTACCTACATCCCTGAAAAATGGACCGAATTGTTTGGATATGAAAATAATGAAGTAATTGGGAATCACGCATCACTTTTTATCCATCCTGATGATAATACCCGAATCGTTGTTTTTGTCAGAAAAAAGGTGATCGAGGAAAAAAATTATGGCACCGTTGAATGTCGGCTGCTCCATAAAAACGGTTCATGGCGGTGGCATTCCTTAAGTTATTCTCCAATTTTAGATGCTCAGGGTAACGTAGTTCTTATCCAGGGAATATCACATGACATCGATGAACGTAAACGAACCGAAGATGCTTTGAAGAAAGCAAACCGGCAGCTAGGTCTGCTCACGGGAATAACAAGGCATGATATCCTCAATAAGATTGGTATCATTTATGCATATCTTGGAATAGTGGAGTCGCAGATTACGAGCGAAACACTGCTCGAATCTTTCAGAGTCATGAAATCTGCAACCGAGGAGATTCAGTCCCAGATTGAATTTACCAGGATATACGAGACGATAGGATCCCAAAACCCACAATGGGCGGTTGTCGAATCAACTCTTTCCTTCCTGCATCCTCCTGATGATATCAGAATCACTTCGGATATCCATGGGATTTCTATCTATGCGGATCCGATGCTGGAAAAAGTTTTCTTCAACCTGCTTGATAACTCCATCCGGCACGGGGAAAGAGTCTCTGAAATACGGGTATCAGCCCAGAAAGAAGGTGAAGATCTGGTTTTGATATGGGAGGATAACGGAACCGGAATTCCCGATGACGAAAAAGAAAAGATCTTCGAACGTGGGTATGGGAAGAATACCGGACTTGGCATGTTCCTGGTACGGGAGATTTTGTCCCTGACTGATATTACGATTATTGAGAACGGAAAACCAAGATTCGGAGCCAGATTTGAGATAAGGATTCCCCGGGAATCATACCGGATAGAATCCTGAATGCGTTTGTATGAAAATTTACCAAAACGATCCCGGAAAGAGATTCATCCGGGTGAGAGGAAGAATGATACCCAGCACCCCGGTTTACCATAATCGACAGAAGTAATGGATTATTTCAAAAATTGGACTTGAATTGCACTTCATCGGTAAAGTAACTCATTCAGACTATTCTGAAGAGTTTTGCATCATAATATCCTCGTGAGGAGGAATCGTGAAAAAGAACGTCGTTCCTGCTCCTGGGGTAGACTCTGCCCAGATCTTCCCTCCATGTCGCCTGATGATACGGTAAACGATTGCAAGACCTACTCCTGACCCTTCGAACTGGTCAGTTCTAACAAGCCGGAAAAATGGTTTGAAGATCTGATCGGCTAATGCCATATCAAATCCGATGCCATTGTCCCTGACAAAATAGACCGTTCCAGTTCCGTCTTTTATCGCACCGATCTCCACCCTTGGATCGCTTCTCTTCCTGGAGAACTTCACTGCATTATTAATCAGGTTCGTAAAAACCTGCCGTATCATCATCATATCCCCGTAACATGAAGGAAGTTCATCGACGATAATGATAACGTTACTATCAGGATTCTGCTCTTTTACAGACGATACAACGTCTGAAATAAGATGGGTGGGTGAGAAATCTTCACGGACCAACTCCTGCCAGTTTAAATGAGAGAGATAGAGGAGACTTTCTATCAGATCATACATATAAAGTACGGTCTGGCGGATTTTTTCGAAATATTCACGCTCATCAGGTTCCAAACGAGATTCGACTTTTATCGAAAGCAGCGCTGAAAATCCATCAATGGCTCGTAATGGAGCCCTGAGATCATGAGAGACTGAATACGTAAATGCCTTCAATTCATCGGTAGCCTCTTCAAGTTCAAAAGTCCGCTGTGCCACCCGTTTCTCCAGCTCGACATTCAGGAGACGAACCTCTGCTTCTATCTGTTTCAGCCGGCTTACATCAACTACACTTCCTCTGACCCCAATTACGGCACCGTTTTCAGATCTTGGTGCAATATAAGCTAAAACAGGGAAAAAAGTTCCATCTTTTCGCAGGCATGTGTACTCAGATCCTACGGTTTTTTCTCCACGAATGATAGCAGTATAGATCTCTTTTGCCCTATCGAGGTCTTGCCGGATTATTGATGAAAATATATTGATACCATGAAAAGAATTGTTAAAATCTGATCCAAAGAGTTCAAAGGCTGCGGGATTTGCGAATGTAACGTTTCCATCAAGATCGGATTCGAAAACACCGATAGGGAGGAACTGGACGAGATCCATGAACCGTTGCTCACTTGCTTCCCGTTTCCTGATCTGCTCCTTGAGCCGCTCGACCATTATTCTTGTTTTCTCTGCCAGGTTAGACAGCTCATACCCCTGGACCTGCCGAATGGGATGGTTGAGGTCTCCGGCAGTAATGGCATCAACGTCGGCGGCTAACTGTTCTATGGGTTTTGAGAGCTTCCTTGACACCATAAATGCGATGAATCCTCCGAGAAGTAACACAAGCATGGCGGTAAATCCATGGAGAAGTGCCATTTGTCTCAGTTCTCCGGATAGTATGGAGTCGTCGTAGGTGAGTTTAGAAAAAATGCTCATGTCGGCGGGGTATTCCGGACTACGAAGGTCAACGGGAATCCATATGATGGTCTTTTGTAATGCCTGGTCCCTGACCACCTGGGTAGTCCGGTTCTCCATGAGGAGATAGTCAAGCATGGCTGATTCTTCAGGTGTCGGTATGTAACTGGTATTGTAAACCAGTCTCTTTTGTTTCTGGAAAAGCAGCACATCCTCAAGGTACGGGTTGAAAACCATGATGTCATCCACAACGTCGCTATACTGGACTACCATCCGCTCACCAGCGAACTTATCAGATATCAGCCCGAGTTCAATGATATACTGATGATCAGGGGTCGGCATGTAAGAATATTTAGTCAGTATCCCCTTGGTCCAGTCCTGCACGACCCTGTCAGGGTAAAACCCTGATGTGTTCCGGATGACATTAAGATATTCAGCAAAATCAGGATAGATTATTGAAAAATTAAGCCCCAGGTCGCCTGGATTTGTTGTGTGTTCGATAATGTTTTGTTTGTTGATGATATAGATGTCCATCCCCCCGATACGGGTCTTCAGGGATTTAAGGTCAATAAGAGACGGTTCGCCGTCAGAACGATTATATTCCTCCATTACAATGACAAATGCGTCCCTCATTTTGTCATTGTAGGTATTATCGTAGATTGTCAGTCCGGCATCAATCATACGAAAGGAATTATTGATATAGGATTCTGTTATTGCATGGAGACGGTTTGCATTCGCTTCAAAATTGTTCTTTGAAGATTCGTAATTCGCCCAGATACCAGCGAGGAGAACGGTAACTATGATAATAAAAATAATTCCCATGATAAGATTGGAAAAATGTAACTTTTCACTCATCCTGGGCAAATGTCTCCACCACCTTATACAGAATAAAGCAAAATTTCAGCAATTATGCAGAAATTTAGCATATAATAATGAAGTGCTATTAGCGAGCACATCTTTAAATAACCTTCGTTAAACTTTGTTTATTTCAAGAATTCCGGCAATTTATTTTGATCTTATCCCGAAGATTAAACCCTCCAAATCAGCATTGAGTAATATGTAAATAATGAAATCAAATCATGACTACCCACTAGAACCATTTCCCTGGAAAATTAAAGAGAGAACTTCTCGATCTCTTTCTTTAATTCCTTGGCCATGTCTGAGATCTCTCCTGAGGCACTCGCAATCTCCTCTGTTGATGCACTGGACTCTTCAGCAACCGCTGCAAGACCGGTCATTTTTTGCTCTTCTCCTGCGACCATCTGTTGAATTTTCCCGACATTCTCCGTAACCCGGTTGGTTGCCTCTGCCTGGTTTTCCGTGGCACGGGTAATCTCAGACACATTACTTTCAGCAATTTCAATGTCTTTTGCAATCTGATTGAGCGATGATAAAGCATTTCCCACTGACGATGAACCTGAAATAATGCTATCAAAAGCATTCTTCATAGATTCAGCTGTCAGTTCACTCTCCTTCATAAGAGTGGAGATAAGTTCCCCGATCTTGCCCGTTGCTTCTTTGGATTCTCCAGCCAGGTTCTTAACCTCTCCGGCAACAACCGCAAATCCTCTTCCATGCTCTCCGGCCCGGGCGGCTTCAATTGCTGCATTCAGTGCCAATAAATTCGTCTGATTCGCAATATCCCCGATCATCTGAACAATTTTTCCTACTTCGTTCATCCGGTTATTCAGGATAATTATCTGATCAGTCGCTTCACGGGAGATTTTTTCAACGATCTTCATTTTTTCTGTTGCATCTTCACCCTGATGAACAGCCTGGTTTCCATTTAAGGCAATTTGGGTGATTAATTTCTGAACATCCTGGGCACTTGCAGAAATCTCTTCAATTGATGCAGAAAGGTCTGTTATCTCATTCGAAACACGATCCAACTCCTCCAACTGATCCGAGGTCTCCTGTGATGCCTGTTGACTTATCAGGGCAACCTGCTCAGTACCCACTGTGAGATCCCTCGTTGCCCTGCTGATATCTTCAATTGAATGGGTGAGTGACTGACTTTGAGTGAGAATGGTGACGAGAACTTCCTGTATTGCCGATATTGAAGAATTCAGATCTCTTTTCACCCCGATAAGGGGATCTTCATCATATATCAGAGCAGAGGTAGAAAGATCCTTATTCGCAAGAGCGGATAGCGTATCGGCTAACTCACCAATACTCTTCTGCAGCTTTTGTTCAAGCTCCCGAATGGTGGTGATGTCAAAATATACTGCAAGAACCTCATCAATGTTCCCATTTTCATCCGGCAACGGGAGATAATACGCTGTCAGGTATAACTTACTCTTTGGAGTATCAACTACGAGTTCTCCGGATACTGTGAGCCCTTTTGTAAAAGCAAGTATGAAATCCTCCCCTTTTCGATCCAGAATCTTAAAATCGGTCAGTTTCATTGAGAGGATCTGTTCAAGGGAATATCCACTCAAATCAACCCAGGTCTTATTGGCACGGATAATCCGGAGATCCTTGTCAAGAATAAAGATCAGTCCGGGATTATTTTCAATAATCATCTGATTTTTCTTCTCAAGGGCTTTGATGGACGAAATATCAAAGTATGCTGCAAGAATCTCATTGATCTGACCATCTTCAGAGGGAAGAGGAACATAATGAAATTGCAGATGAAGTTTTCCCTTCGGGACCACAACCCCCAGTTCACCGGTTACTTCAACACCTTTTGTGAATGCATCCATGAAATTCCCTCCCGAACGTTCATACACTTTAAAATCGGAAAGTTTCATGGAGAGAAGCTGATCCATGGAGTATCCGGAAACAGCCTCCCAGGCAGGATTTGCCTCCGAAATCTGAAGGGTTTTATCCAGTATGAAGAACAGGGTGGGATTTTTTTCAATAAGAAGGCGATTTCTTTGAGCAAGAGCATTTAATGAGGTGACATCAAAATATGCAGCAAGGATCTCGTCTATCTGACCGTCCTCTGAAATAAAAGGCACATAATGATATTGTAAGTGCAGCCTCCCGTTCGGGACGATAACTCCAAGCTCACCGGTCACTTCAACACCCTTTGTGAATGAATCCATGACATTCCCCCCCTGGCGATGATAGACCTTGAAATCAGTAAGTTTCATGGAGAGTAATTGTTGCCGTGTGTAACCGCTGATAGGTTCCCAGGAAGGGTTCGCTTCAATAACCTTCAGGGTTTTATCCAGTATGAAGAAAAGAGTGGGATTTTTATCGATCATTAACTGGCTCTTTCTCTGCAGTCTCCGGTTTTCAGTGACATCAAAGTATACGGCGAGAAGGCTCTCAATGGTATTTTCATCCATTGGGGAAAAAACCGGGGTGTAATGATATACAAGAGCAAGTCTTCCGTTCGGAGTATCCAGGACCATCTCCCCTGATATCGCAATTTTCTCCCTGATTGCACGATCAATAGTGTCACCTGAACGGGAGAGGACGGTAAGATCCTTTAAGTTCATTGAAAGGAGTTGTTCACGTGAATACCCACTCTTTTGTACCCATGCATTATTCACATCAATAATATCATAAGAAGGATCCAGGATTAGCATAAGGGCGGGATTTTTTTTGAAAATCACATCTTTTTCACCAAAAGATGCCCCATATACATCCAGATCAGGGTTTATCCCAGTATCCTCCCTGACACCAATCAGTACCATATTCGGATCATTTGATGAATAAGATGAGAAACTCAGTTGAATTTCTCCAGAACTCATATCTGGATCTTTCACCTGAAATTTTCCAGAAATTTCACTTTTACTCTGTGGATTGTTTACAGCCTGAAGGTACATTGTTTGAAAAAACTCTCTCTCCTGTGGTAGTATCTGAAATGCTGTACAAAAGTCCATATTCACATACCGCTCAGGGGTTTCGCCTCCGATAAGACGTAATGCAGGCAGAGAAATCTCCCTGATAGTACCTGCCTTAACAAGCACAATCGGGCATGGCATATGTCTGATCATAGAATAATCATCCAGATTAGAAGGATTAGAAATTTCAACCATTTTTTACCTCAATTTTTTTTAAAAGTGCTTTTAATACCAGTTTTGATTGATACGGTGAAAAACCCTGAATTTCAATCAATAATTTTTTGTTGTTTTGTTTTTGCATTGACATGATATACCACGGATTTGTTTTTTTGTGCTAATCGCTCTTCCATCGATTTTTTGATACGGGAATATCTGCATCAATAAAGAACGCGAAGAAAGGAAGAAAATAGAGCTCTTCAATAGTATAACTGAGGAGTGATACAAATCAGCTATTATTTTACTATTAACGGGTCCATGGAGGTCAGAGCAGTTCTGATCGAGAAATTTGAATAATGAATTAAAACAACTGATTTTTTTATGTTCTCCATAAGATGTCGCAATAGTAATTACTTCAAATCTCATTGTCAAATCTCGTATTAATAATAAAATTTAACATCTACCATTATATACATGTTGATGTAAAAGTAGTTCCATATTCCTGTCAGGTAATATTTTCTAGTTGCCTTAACCTGAAGGATTCTTAAAGATTCTATTTGAGTATCTTAAAAAAAACACGATGACTATTGCTGAACAATAATTTCATTCAACCCATTATCCCACGGATTATTGAGTAATCTCAAAAAAAAGAGATTTATGCTTCGTTCGAAGGAGAAGTGATGGGGATACCTTCAATTCCAAAGAAGGAAAGGCTTCCCTTATTATCCGAAGAGGTGCATAACCGTCCATCATCCAATACCAGTTCAAACGTTCCAGGTGGTGTAACTTCTCTGATGTAATCTTCCATCACGACACAATTCTCACACCCTTCAGCCTTTTCATCCACATCAGGTTTCAAGGTTCCCTATATACCATTAGAGTCACCCACATCATACCAGCTAAAACTGACGAAGAACCGAAATATTTCCTCTTTTTTAAGAGCGCTGGCAGTACTTAAGACGCTGCAAGGGCGGCAATCGGCATGGAAGGTATATTTATACGCATTAACGTCGTATCACATTCATAACGGGGAAAAAAAATGGCAATATCTGTTTCCCATTCTGTTATATCAGGAATTGTGTATCCCTCCAGGGGAGATCTCCGTTTCATGTCATTCAGGTTGGTAGTATCATGATACACATTCTTCTGGTAGACGATGAAGTATCATTTCTTCATGCAGTTCGGGATTCCCTGGCTCATAATGAAGATTTTATCTTTGATTTAACATCATCTGCCGAGGAAGCCCTCGAAAAACTGAATCATTCCCGGTATGATGTAATTGTCTCGGATTATTCCATGCCTGATATGAATGGTTTCGAACTACTTACCCAAATCAGAAGATCCTCATCCATCCCGTTTATTCTTTTCACCGGGAAAGGGAATGAACACGTCATCATTGAAGCAATAAATCAGGGTGTTGACTTTTATCTGAAAAAAGGAGACGACCCTGATATCCTGTTTGCAAAACTTACCCATATGATCCGGCAGGCAGCAGACAAAAAATCTGCTGAAGAACGGATACAAGAAAAGGACCAAAAATATCGGGAATTATTTGAAAACTCTTCGATAGCGACGATGATGTATAATCCAGATAGAATTCTGATTGATATTAATCCGGCCGCTCTCTCATTGTTCGGGCTCCCTTCAGCTGCAGAAATGAAGGGTACTCCTCTCTTTATGCAACACACGATTTCGGATGAGAACATCGCCGATCTATATTCGGGAAAAACTCTCAGGTATTCAAAAATTCTGAATATTGATGATATTGTTCCTGTCAACTCGTATCCCGGCACCAGGCACGGCCTCATCTATGCAGATATCTCTATTATTCCTCATCTCAACAAAGATGGAACAATATCAGAATATTATGTCCAGATAATTGATCTCACTGCACAATACCGGGCAGAAGAAGCACTTTTACAAACCAGTGAACAGCTCAGTCAGGCAATCACCGGATCGCAAATCGGAATCTGGGACTGGGAGGTCCAGACCGGCGAATTGACCGTAAATGAACGATGGGCTGATATTATCGGGTACACGCTTGATGAATTAAAGCCCATCTCAATACAGACCTGGAATCGACTGACCCATCCTGATGATCTCAAGGATTCCTCTGATCTGATTCAGAAGCATTTCTCAGGAGATCTGCCATTTTATGAATATGAAGCCAGGATGAAACACAAAAACGGGGAATGGGTGTGGATTCATGATCGGGGAAACGTTACTGAGTGGGACAGTGAAGGCAAACCGGTCAGGATGGTGGGAACTCATACTGATATATCAGGGAGAAAAAGAGCAGAAGAAGAGATCAGAAAAAAAACCGAGGAGTTGGATCAGTTCTTTTCCGTTGCCCTTGATATGCTCTGTATTGCAAATACAGAGGGGGAATTTACGCTGCTCAATCCTGCCTGGGAACTGACTCTTGGATGGACCAAAGATGAACTTATGGCAGGAAAATTCCTCGATTTTGTACACCCTGAAGATATCAATGCCACGCTGGATGCAATTTCCGACCTTGCGAATCAAAAAGAGGTTATTAATTTTGTAAACCGGTACCGGTGCAGGAATGGTACCTATCGGTGGATAGAATGGAGATCGGCTCCCGTTAAGGATTCAATTTATGCAGCAGCGAGGGATATTACAGAAAAACGAGAGAACGAAGCACTACTCATCCATAAGAAGAATATTCTTGATGCAATCAGTTATGCTGCAACCACCCTGATGTCCTCACTGAGTGATGATGCAATAAACAATGTTCTTGCCAGAATTGGAAGAGCCGTTGATGCCTCCCGGACCTACATCTTTACTCATTCCTATACCGCTGAAGGGAGATCAATCATTAGTTATTCATATGAGTGGGTATCAGAAGGAATAAATCCCCAGATGAATGATCCCCTTCTTCAAAACCTGGAATGGCAGAATATGGGGTATAAAAGATGGGCCTCTGTTCTCATGCAGAGAGGTATCATTTCAGGAATCGTCAGGGATTTTCCGAAAGAGGAGCAAACTCTCCTTATCAGACAGGATATCAAATCCCTCGCTGCCATGCCAATTTTTTCACATAACGACTTTTTCGGATTTATCGGATTTGATCACTGCATAAAGGATCATGAATGGACCCATGTGGAGATTGAGACTCTGGAGGCAGCAGCAGGGCTTCTTGGAGCATCATTTGGCAGACGGAAAGCTGAAGAAGAGGTAAAAATACGAGAGAATAACTTCTCTACTTTTTTTGATACCATCGATGATTTTCTGTTTGTACTTGACATGCAGGGAATGATGATAAAAGTTAATGATACGGTCATCAGCCGGCTCGGATACCGAAAAGAAGAATTAATTGGCGAATCAGTTCTCATGGTTCATCCCGAAAAAAGAAGAGGAGAGGCAGGAGAAAAGGTGGCCGCTATGCTTTCTGGAACCTGTGATTTCTGTCCGATTCCATTGGTTGCCAAAGATGGAACCCAGATACCGGTGGAGACCCGGGTGGTTCCCGGAGTCTGGGATGGACAGCCTGCCCTGTTCGGAGTCTCAAAGGATATATCAGAGATTACATTATCTGAAGAGAAGTTTTCAAAAGCATTCCAGGCAGGCGGGTCTCTGATGGCAATCTCCATAGATTCGGTCTTTGTCAATGTCAATAAAACATTCCTTGATACGCTTGGTTACACCTGGGATGAAGTGATCGGCAAAAGCTCAATGGATCTGGATATCTTTGTTGAAGACGGTGAGAGAGACCAGGTTGTTAAAGAGATTCAGGAAAAGGGATACTGCAGAAACTTGAAGGTTTTGGTACGAGGGAAAGATGGACGGATTTTAACCGGTATCTTCTCTGCAGACATTATTCAAATCCAGGATAAAGAAGCTCTCCTAACCATAATGAATGACGTCACTGAGATGATCCGGCTGAGTGATGCCCTGCTTTCTGCAAACAAAAAATTAAACCTCCTCTCTTCCATCACCCGGCATGATATCCTCAATCAGGTCCAGGCCCTCTTTTTTGTGAAGGAACTTCTTGAAATGAAGATTCCGGAGGATTCTGCAGCACGGGGGGAATTGACCCTGCTTACAAAGGCCGTTGATACCATTTACAGACAAATAAATTTTACCAAAGATTACCAGGATATGGGAATTGCATCGCCGGTCTGGGTACAGGTTAAAGAAGTTGTAATGAAAGAGCAGGCAAATAAGATCTTTTCAGATATCTCAATTGAAATCACGACCGGCGATATCGAGGTATTTGTTGATCCGATGTTCTCGAAAGTCTGTTATAATCTGTTAGAAAATTCACTCCGTCATGGTAAACGGGTCACCCGGATCACGGTATCATGGAAGAGTGAAGTGGATTATGGGATCCTTATCTTTGAAGACGATGGAGTAGGAGTTGCCAAGGCAGATAAGAAGAAGATCTTCAATCGGAGTTTTGGCAAAAATACCGGTCTTGGGCTCTTCCTCACGGCTGAAATTTTATCTATTACCGGGTTGTCCATAGAGGAGACAGGAGAAGAAGGGAAGGGTGCAAGATTTGAGATCCGCATTCCCATGAATGAATATAGACATGGGGATACCATACCTGGATCTGAACTCTGATGCTCAACGGTTCGTTCTTTAGAAGAAAAAACAGAACGTGAAAAATACCTGCACTATTACCGGTTTTAAGGATTTCTATCAAAATTTTTTCCTTTTCCATAACGCATACCTGCCGGGTCAACCAGTGAATAACCTAAAAAAAGGAGAGACCTTCTTTCCCATATGGATTCATTACGCAACCGACACTTCCCTCCCATAATGGGTATATACCTGATTTTCTGTGAATATCTCATAATAACTCATATGTGGTGAGCCCGTTTTATTGATATAGAATCCCGTGATAAAAGATGACGCACATGAGAATCTGTTCTCAGCATGCCTGAATAGTTACCAATCCTGAGATATATAAACAAGACTGAATAATAATCAGGATTTTAGATGGTTTTCTCATAAAGTTTATAAGGGGACAACCATTTTTTTTCCCTAAATATTTAACTAGAGGTATGAAGTATAGAGATATAAACCACGATGAATAAGAAATACATCATCAAAACAAATGCATTGGTTTATTACATTTCCATGCCACAAAAAGGGAGCAGAATATCCGGATTAGACCCCATCCGATAATGGTTTGGATGTAAGAGAGTGTATACAGACTAATCAGATATAATAGAATCAAAACATGATTTCCATTATCTATGCAGATGATAACGTCGGCCTGCTCCGTTTAGGCAAAAAAATCCTGGAGCAACAGGGTGAATTCTCTGTTGATACCTGTTCATCGATACATGAAGGCCTGGAAAAATTACACCATCATGCATATGATATAATCATATCCGGATTTTCTAAACCTGGGATAGATGGAATTGCTTTTTTACGAGCGGTCAGGGAAGAGTCGGGTATTATCCCATTCATCCTTCTAACAAGTACTGATGATAAGGAAGACCTCCTTTTAGTATTCCAAAATGATGCCGATATTTTCCCCTGGAAAGAGGGGGATGAGGAGTTCAGGTTCTCTTTACTGGCACGGAAAATCAAACAATTAGTACAGAGAAATCACCCGGAAATCAGACTGGATAATCTCAACTCCGAGGTAGAGGCACTAAAGCACCGTTCAGCAATGCTTGGGATCCTCAATGAGATTATTTCCGAGGTAAATAATGCAGAAAATCTCTCAGATCTCCTGGTAAAGATCTTGGATAAATCAATACATCTCTTAAACTTTGATGCAGGAGGAATATATTTCGTCGACCCTGATTCCCGGACTGCTCATATTGTTCATTCACAAAATCTCCCTTCCGGGTTCATTTCCGAAGTCGATAACGTTTCAATCGATAAAGAGCCTTATAACACGATGTTTGTTAGAAACCAACCGCTTTTTATCGAAAATTATGCCCAGGTAAGCCCGGAACGTTCACAGAAATATGGATTATGCTCAATTACAACGCTCCCACTCATTTCAGAAGGAAGAGCCATCGGGGTATTAAATATTGCCAGTATGAGTCGGTATATTATCAGTGATGATGAAAAGGAGACACTCATCTCAATAAGCAGAGAACTTGGGAGTACTATCGAGCGACTTCGTGCCGAAGAAGAAAAACAGAAGAGTGCACAAAATATCAGAACTCTGTTTCAGTCTATCGATGATATTGTCTTTGTTATCGACCTGAAAGGAGATATCCTCACCATGAATACCGCTGCAGAGGAGAGATTATCCTATTCAAAAAAGCAACTCATCGGCAGGAGTATTCTTGACATTCTGGATCCCGGTAAAAGAGAAGAAGCACTCTTATTCTATGATAATATGGTCGATGGAACAGGGAAGGATAATTCCATCCCAATAATTTCAAAGGATGGTACCCGTATCGAGGTAGATACAAAAATTACCAGGGGACGATGGGATGACCAGGATGTTCTCATCGGGGTGAGTAGGGAAGTCACCGAACGCAGGTTATTTGAAGAAGCATTACAAAAGAGCGAACGCCGCCTGAATGAAGCGCAACATCTTGCAAAGACAGGCAGCTGGGAACTGGACATTCCTTCAAACTATCTATCATGGTCTGATGTCATCTTTGAAATTTTTGAAATTAATCCACTGGAATTTGGTGCATCATATGAGGCTTTTTTAAATGCCATACATCCTGATGATCAAAAAGCAGTAGATGAGGCCTATTCAACTTCGTTAAAAGAGAAAACTCCCTACCAGATTGAGCATCGTCTTCTTCTACCGGATGGCAGAATAAAATTTGTTCTTGAACGATGCGAAACAAAGTATGACGCTTTTGGGAATCCACTGTCATCCCTTGGAACTGTCCAGGACATTACTGAACGCAAACAGGCAGAGATAGAACGTGAACGTCTTATTACAACTATCAAAGAGAGCAATGCAGAACTCAATGACGTGAACGAACAGTTAATGCTGACTGAACAGGAGTTAAAAAACCAGAATGAAGCATTGAAAACTTCCAAGGTAAGTCTCAGGGAGACAAATGAATATCTTGAAAACCTAATTACATATGCAAATGTCCCCATCATTATCTGGGATCCCTTATTTCATATCAAACGAGTAAACAGGTCTTTTGAACTCCTCATTGGAAGATCTGCAGAAGAGATGATTGGAAAGTCAATACGAATTCTGTTTCCCCCGGACACCGCTGACAGAACCATGAGGCTCTTACACACAACCCTGGACGGTGTACGATGGGAAACTACTGAGATAAACGTTATCCGGAGTGATGGTACCACCAGGACACTGCTTTGGAATTCTGCTACACTATACACTGCAGATGGTCAGACACCCCTCGCCACTATCGCCCAGGGCTATGATGTCACCGAAAAGAACCAGCTTGAGCGTGAAAAAGACAGTGCATTAAAACAGATTCAAAAAAATCTGGCGATTCTTGCAATTCTCAATGACAAGATAAGAAATCCGCTTGCAATAATCATGGCTACTGCATCTATGCTTGATGATCCGGTGACTGCCGATATTATCGATAATGAGGTAGGCCGGATTGATAAACTGGTCACTCAGCTGGATAAACGATGGCTCGAGTCTGAAAAAGTCCTGAATATGATCCGGAAACACTATAATATCGAAGTTTCAGTCAGAAAGGATACCAGGTCCGGGGAAATGAATAGCAAGGATACTCAAGGTCAAATCCTAACTGAAAAGTCCGGATCTTTAGCAAATAAGAAAGAAATACTCATTGAAGAAGTACAGGCACAACTCTATGCCATTCTCGATAGTATGGATGTCCTGATTTATGTTGCAGATATGGATACCTATGAGATATTATATGCAAATAAATCATTGAAAACTAATTTAGGGCCAATATTCGGACAAAAATGTTACTTTTACATGCAAAATGGCCGGGATAGTCCCTGTCCTTTCTGTACCAACCATCTTCTGGTGGATGAAAACGGTCCGACCGGATTGTACCAATGGGAGTTTCAAAGTCCCGTGACCGGGAGATGGTATGACTGTCGGGACAGGGCGATCAGGTGGAGCGACGGAAGAATTGTCAGAATGGAAATCGGGACTGATATTACCACCAATAAGAAGGCTAAAAAAGCACTCGAGGCTTCAGAACTGCGGGTTCGGACATTACTTGAGAAAATTCCCTACGGAATCCTCATGGCAGACGGGAAAACCCGGCGATTAACCTTTGCAAATGAAGCAATCTGCAGGATGCTGGGATATACCGGTGATGAACTTGTCGGGATGACAGTTCAGGATATCCATCCCGCTGATGATTATCCCCGTATCAGTAAAATATTTGATCAGATGGCATCGGGTTTTTTAGAATCATACCAGGATATACCAGTAATACGAAAGGACAGGAGCAATTTTCCAGTAAAAATCCATTCTTCAATCCTGGAACTGGATGGGCAGTTCTATCTCCTTGGGATCTTTTCAGATATTACCGAACAGAAAAAGGCAGAAGAGAGAATTCTGGATTTAAAACGGCGTGAATCTGATATCATCAACTTTTTACCTGATGCCACCTTTGCTATCGATTCCGATGGAAAGGTGATTGCATGGAACCGGACCATGGAGGAGATGACCGGGGTATTAGCAGAAGATATGCTGGGAAAAGGAGATTATGAATATGCCATCCCCTTTTATGGCGAGCGGAGACCCCTTCTCATTGATCTCTCACTTAAGCCTTCCGAACTGGTAGAGCAGAAGTACCAGTCCATTCGGCACGAGGGGAGAATTCTGGTTGCTGAAACAACGAATGCACGACCAAAAGGTATGGAAATAGTCCTCTGGGGGATGACTACCCCTCTCACCGATGCAGAAGGGAACGTGGTTGGTGCCATAGAATCCATCAGGGACATCACCGAACTAAAAGAGACAGAAAAGGCTCTCAGGTTATCCAAGGAGAAGTATTCAACATTATTCCGTTCCAGTCCGGATGCCATCATCATTTCAGACCTTGAAAGTGGGAAAATCATTGAAGTAAATGATGCATTATCCCTGAACATGGAATATTCTTATGAGGAATTGATCGGTAAGAATACAATAGAACTTGATATATGGAGTTCACAGGAAAAAAGGGAACAATTTATTGATCTGATTAAAAAACATGGGCAAGTAAAAGGGTTTGAAATGATTACTCATTCAAAATCAGGAAAACCCTTTATTGTATCAATTTCAGCTGAAACATTAGCCCTGGAGAACCAGTCATTTCTAATTAGCACTATCCGTGATATAACAGGGCGAAAACAGAATGAGATCGCTCTGAAAGAAAGTGAGGAGAAATACCGCAATGTCGTTGAGCAGGCCCTGGACGGTATTGTCATTGTTCAGGACTCCCACCTGGTATTATTAAATGAATCGTTTGCACGAATGACCGGGTACACGATTAATGACCTTACCGGACGTGATTTCCGGACTCTTTTCCCTCCTGATAAACAGGAAGCGGTGGCAGAAATTATCCGTAAAAGACTGGCAGGAGAATCATTACCAAGGATGTTTGAAACCAATCTGCTTCGAAAAGATCAATCAGAAATTCCAGTTGAGGTAAATGGAGCATTGATTTTTTATCATGGTGCTCCGGTAGATCTCATCATTATTCGGGACATTAGTGAGCGGAAACGACTTGAATATTCTCTCATGGAAGCCCTGCAAAAACTCAAAATTCTCACCGGAATAACCAGGCATGATATAATCAATGATTTAAACATCATCACGGTATCACTGGATTTGGTACTTGACTCGGATTTGACACGAGAACAAGAGAAATTCATCACCAACGCCCTTACAGCCGGGGAGACGCTTAAGAATACCATAGAATTTACCAGAGAATGTGAGGATTTCGGATCTCTCTCAAGCCGGTGGATGCACCTGATCTCGATTGTAAATACAGCGAGATCTGGTGTTCACTTAGGAGATATCACCGCTGAAATTTCAATCTCTCCTGAAATTGAGATTTTTGCAGATCCCATTATCCAGAAGGTCTTTTCCACCTTATTTGAAAACTCTGTCAGGCATGGCACCACTATCTCTGCCATCAGAATTACAACAGAAAAAAAAGGCAAAAACATCGTGGTTGTCTATTCAGATGACGGGATAGGAATTGAGGAAAAAGATAAGGAGAAAATTTTTGAACATGGGTATGGAAAAAATTACGGGATGGGGCTGTATCTGGTAAGAGAGCTTCTTTCAATCACCGGACTAGAGATTCGTGAAACAGGAAAAAAAGGGAAAGGAGCACGATTTGAAATTGTTGTGCCTCAAGGATTATTCAGATTTCAACAGCATTAAACCCGGGATTTTAAGGCTCCGGTCTCCTTAGTTGATATCCCTGGTATCGACGGGATCTATGAGGTGAGGAAAAAACCCAGGTCTGGTATTTTTTTCCTGTTAGTGACTCACTCCCACTATTGACTGGACGCACAACACTATTTGACCGAACATCTTTTCTACCCTACTAGGAGTGCCTTCAACTTCGGCATTCAAAGTAAATATATAAAGGGTAGTCAAAAAACCCTTTTTCTTGATCTCAGTTTTCCAAAAAAATATAAACCCCAATATGTTGGGAGGTGGGTATGAGCAATCCTCATATGGCTGATAAAATAAATATCTCAATAGTTACTCATCCCGGCGAATAGTATTAAAAAAAGGAATGATAACACTTCTTTCCTTCCCATTTACATGACAGACAAAGAATTGCAACAAAAAGAGCCGAAAATTAATATCCTGTATGTGGATGATGAATCGGATCTTCTCATGATCGCGAAGATCTTCCTCGAACGGACAGGAACGTACAGAGTTGATACCCTGACCTCTGCAAAAAAGGCCCTTGAATCGTCTCTTCTTCATACGTATGATGCCATAGTCTCCGATTTTCTGATGCCGGGAATGGACGGGATAGAATTTCTCAAGGAAGTTCGCAAACAATCTGAAGATATCCCCTTCATTCTCTTTACCGGGCGGGGTCGTGAAGAGATAGTTATAGAGGCCATTAATAACGGTGCTGATTTTTACATCCAGAAAGGAGGAGATCCACAGTCACAGTTTGCTGAGTTATCACACAAAATAAGCCAGGCGGTACGGAGAAGACAGGCAGAAGAAGAACTTCAGATTCATCTGGAAAAACTTACATCTCTCAACGATGCCCTCCAGGCGAGCGAACAAAAATTTCGTTCAATAATTGAGACCTCTCCTGATATGATCTGGGATACCGATCTTTCTGGGACATTTTTGTATATGAGTCACCGGAGTACTGAAATACTTGGATATTCTCCTGAAGAAATGGTAGGAACCTCAGTTTTATCATACCTCCCTTCGGAAGATGCTGAGCAGGTCAAAACACATCTCATAGAGGGTATCTCGAGAGGAGCCGGACTGGTTTCGTTTGACATAACTGCCATCCACAAGGATGGGAGTCATCGTGTATTAAATATCAGGTCATATATCCAGTTAGATTCAGATGGAAACCATATCGGGTTCAGAGGAGTTACTACCGATGTGACTGATCGATTCAATTTCCTGAAAAGCCTCCATGAGAGTGAAGAGAAATTCCGGTTCCTGACTGAAGTCATTCAGGATATCGTCTATATGTGTGATAACCAGGGAATTATTACTCATATCAGTCCCCAAATCTCCCGGTATGGGTATACTCCTGAAGAGGTCATCTCACGACCGATTACTGATTTCATTCTTCAAGAGGATTTGCCGGATGTTATGGCGGACCTGGAAAAGACCCTCACAACCCGGGTCCCGACGATGACGCTCTTCCAAATTGTAGATAAGGCGGGCAATCTTCACTGGGTGGAGGACAACGGAGCAATTGTTGTCGATTCCTCCGGGACGGTTACAGGTATATCCGGTACCATACGGGATGTTACAGAGCGAAAGCGACTAGAGGAGGCGGTTATGGAGAGTGAGAATAAATACCTGCGGCTAACGGAAAATGCCCAGGATTTGATTTACCGGATGTCAATTCCTGACGGAAGGTTCGAATACGTGAATCAGGCATCATTACCACTCACCGGGTATACACCGGAGGAGTTCTATGCTGATCCAGACATTGTACGGAGACTGCTCGCTCCATCCGGGAAGGAATTTTTTCACACGAAAAGTGAAGTATTTAAGAAGCAAGAATACTCCCTCACCTCTGAGTTTAAGATTATTGACCGGGCAGGAACCCTACGCTGGTTTAATCATAGAAAATCGATAGTTACTGATGAAAATGACACGATTGTGGCACTTGAAGGAATTATTACAGATGTTACGAGACAAAAGACTACAGAAAATGAACTCCGGAGAAACGAACGACGATTCCTTGCAGCTTCCCTGAATAACCGGACCGCTATCTGGGAGGTTAACGGGCAGGGAAATATCACCTTTATTAGTAACGCAATAGAAGATATTCTCGGATTCGGACCAGAGGAGATTGTCGGTAAATTTTATTTTTATGAATTCTTTAACTATCAGGAGAAGGAAAAACTCATACCTTCGGCCATGGAAATTGTCAGATCCCAAGAGCCGTTTCGTAATTTTATCTCGGTCTGCACTCATAAAAGCGGGTTTCCAGTGATCATAAAGACAAGTGGAACACCAGTCTTTGATGATGATGGCACTTTATCAGGATTTTGTGGTATTATCCAGGATATCACTGAGGAAAAAGAGGCAGAAAGAAGGATTGTTGAAAGTGAGGCAAGATACCGGAAATTGACTCGTCAGTTAAACCTGATGACCGGTATCACCCGGCACGACATCCTTAATAAGATCACGGTTATTAAAGCGTCTATAAGCCTTTTGGAATCTGAGGCTACTGGAGATCTGCAGCATCAATATCTGGAGTTAATCAACAATTCAATAAAAAAGATCAAGACGGAGATAGAATTTACACGGGTATTTGAGGAACTTGGTCAGAATCCTATCTGGGTATCTCCGGATGCGATACTCTCACAGGATAGTATTCCTGACTCTGTTACTTTCACAGTGGACGTTCAGGGTGTTTACGTATTTGCAGATCCCATGCTCGAAAAGGTATTTTTAAATCTGCTGGATAATTCTCTGCGGCATGGCCAGCGGGTTACCGAAATCCGAATCCATGCGTATGAATCAGGTTCTCATCTAATCATCGTATGGGAAGACAACGGGGTTGGGATCCCGGTTGGTGACAAAGAACAGATCTTCGAGCGGGGATTTGGAAAAAATACTGGTCTTGGATTATTCTTAGTACGGGAGATACTCTCGCTTACTGGTATTTCAATCAAAGAGACCGGGGAGGAAGGAATCGGAGCCAGGTTTGAGATTCATGTACCAAAAGGAGGGTACCGGTTCGGCTCAAGTACGAACTGGTCAGGGCATGGTAAACCGGTATGACTGGTAAGGAACCCGGATCTCAAACCGTGCTCCGGTCCCCTGTTTTCCGTTTTCTGTAATGGTGATGTCTGTCAGTGACAATATCTCCCTGACAAGGAACATCCCAAGGCCGTTATTTTTCCCAAATCCCCGATGAAAGATCTTCTCTTTCTCCTTCTCTGCAATACCTACTCCGTTGTCTTCCCATATCACAATCAGGAAATCATTCTCCTTTCGGGCAGAAACCCGTATCTCTGATACCGTCATCCCATGACGGAGGGAGTTATCTAGCAGATTAAAAAAGACTTTTTCAAACATGGGGTCAGCAAAGATTTCAATTCCCGCAATATCTGTGGAGAGAATGATATCAGAGGGAACCTGATTGCGGGGGATGACCAGATCAAGGAGTATCCACAGTGGTTCATGAGAACCGAGTTCCTCGTAGATACGGGTAAATTCAATCTGAGTCTGGATATCACGGGTAGTGTTTACTATGATTGATAAATACTCCATAGCAGATTGATCCAGAATTCCCTTCTCCATCAGCTCTAAAAATCCGAAAATAATCGATACCTTATTGAGTATGTCATGTCGTGTTATTCCCGTAAGAAGACTAAGCTGCCGGTTTGCTTTCTTTAACGCATCTTCATTCCGCTTTCGTTCGTTGATATCATGGGATATTCCCTGGAGAAGAACAACATTTCCTTCTTCGTCCAGAACTGGTATGACATTCAGAGAATGCCACTTCCATGACCCGTCTTTATAAAGCAGCCTGCATTCAACAACAGCTTTCTCCTTTTTCACGATAATTTTTCGTGTAATAAAATCAAAAATCCGGGGATAATCATCAGGGTGGATAAACCGTAATGCAGGATTCCCGATAACCTCATTATTCCCGTATCCAAATATAGTCGACCATTTATCCGGGATATAGGTGATAGTGCCATCCGGTGTCAGAGAGAAGACGATATCATTGGCATTCTCTACAAATGATCGAAACTGTTCCTCACTCTTCCGAAGAAGCTCTTCAGCCTCTTTCCTTTTCGTAATGTCCCTCGTCACCCCGACAAAACCGGAAAACTCCCTGTTCGCGTCAAAAGCCGGGGATATCATCATCTCAGTCCAGACGGTATTGCCACTCCGCTGCGAGAACTCGAGTTCAAGAACTATCTTCTTTGGTAAGGATTTCCCGGCTTTCATCGCCTCCGCATGTTCTTCATTCAGAGTCTGTATCTTCCTGAATGATTCGGGAGTCACCAGTTCAGAAAAATCCATTCCAATCATCTCCTTCTGAGTATATCCCAGTGATTTTTCTATAGATGGCGAGATGTAGGTCAGGTGTAACTCCGTATCAGCGGTCCAGATGACATCATGCACATTATCAGCAAGCAACCGGTATTGCTCTTCACTCCTCTTCAGTTCCTGCTCAACCTTCCTGACCGCAGTAATATCCCGCATCGAGACCTGAGCACCATCCACGGTACCGTTGTGAATGGTCGGAACAGCACTGAGACTGACCGGGATCAGAACACCGTCCTTTCTGCAGACCTGGATCTCCACGTTTTCCACGACCTCACCATTCATCGTTTTCCCAACAGCGGACATCAGAATCGGACCGGCCTGAGAGAATATTGTTGAAGATGCAAATTCGGGAGGTTTCCCGACCAGTTCTTCTGGATCATACTGAATGATACGTCGTGCAGCCGGTGACACATAGTCAGGACTCATTCTGCTATTCAGGATGATGATAAGGTCTGAGGAACGTTCTGCCATCTCCCTGAATTTTTCCTCGCTTTTTTCAAGTGCCTCCTCAATCCGGACTGTCTCAGTTATCTCGTGGATAACCCCTTCAATCCCTGAAGGGGAACCGGATTCGTCTTTAAACAGATGACTTGAGATAGAGACGATGACCGGACTGCCGTCATATCGTTTCAGGGTGACACGTTCATCCTTTACCTTCCCGTACTTCTCAATTTTGGCAAGAAACAAGTCACGGTCAGATGGATTCAGGTAAAAATTTTCCCGGATGTTCATCCCGATGATGTCATTCGTTCCCGGATACCCGAACTGTTCTGCAAAAGAGGGACTTATCAGGATCAAGTTACCCTGAAGGTCAGTCCGGTAAAATGCACCATCCAGGTTTTTAAGGATCGTGCGATATTCATACTCATTCTGCCGGATTCGCTTCTGGGACTCATCCAGTTCAAACATCTGGGCCTGTAATTCTTCATCTGCCTCTTTGAGTTGTTCATACGCCTCCCTGAGTTCCTCCTCCATCACTTTTCGTTCCGTTATCCCCACCATCAAAATGAGTACAGTGCGTTTTCCCCTAAACTGAATTATTGCTGCGGAAAGATCTGCCCAACCCTCCTCTCCTGATCTGGTGAAATACTTCACATCATACCGGGCAGGAGCAGCATCACCACGTAATCGTGCGAGCCCCCGGGTTTTTGCCGTCTCCTGGTAGTCGGGGTGAAGAATCTCCCAAAAGTTCATGGTGTACAGTTCATCCCGGGTGTACCCGGTGATCCTGCAGACATGATCATTGACATATAAAAGCCGTGAATCCTGGTAGAGAATAATTGCAATCGGAGCGGTATCGGCAAGAATCCTGAACTTTTCCTCGCTCTCCTTCAAAGCATCAATTGCCTGCCTCTGAACGCTAATATCCCTCCCGATTGACTGAAACTCTGTAATACGTCCATTGTCATCAAAAAAGGCATGATCTCTCCGCCAGTGCCAGTGGACACTTCCATCAGGAAGGATAACCCGGTGCTCAATCTGACCGTCTGGATTTTCGGGTGTAAATAATGAAAAGAACTCCCTGACTATTGTGCTATCTTCATCAGGAATCGTGGGAATAAAAACCCTGCCAATAATCTCTTCACGACATAACCCGAAATGGCGGCAGTACGCATCATTAACAAACAGATGAACAAAATCCGGAGTGAAACGGGAGATAAATTCTGTCTGGGTCTCCACGACCTCCCGGTATCTCCGTTCGCTCTCGAAAAGCGAATGTTCAGCCTTTCTCTGCATTACTGCCCGCTTTATCTTATGTGCCAGTTCAGCGAACTGAGCGGTTGGATCCCCTCCTTTCTGGAGATAAAAATCTGCTCCGTTGTTGAGTGCCTCGATTACCACCTCTTCACGGCCTCTGCCAGTAAAGAGGATGAAGGGTATCTTTGGTAACTTTTCCCTGAACACCTTTAAAAATTCGATACCGTCCATCACAGGCATCTGGTAATCAGAGACGATGGCATCATAGGTGTGAAGGTGAGGGAGAGCCAGAGCCTGCTCTGCAGACGGTAGGATATCTACCCTGAAATCCCCTGAACGCTCCAGAAAAGCCTTCCCTATCGTGAGAAGGTCCTCCTCGTCATCGACATACAGAACGGAGACTATGGAGTCAGGATGCTCAGGTTTCTCTCTGTCATGAACCAGAAAATTTGTTTGCGGCATTCCTCTATCAGCTTATCCCTCTATAATATCTGAACGGTGCCGGGCAGATGCAATTATTGTAAAACGACTTACTTCCTGTATACTATCAGAATATCTGGAGTAAACATTGAAATTCATGCAGAGACCAGGCTTTACACAGCCCTGTGATTATTTACCCCTGATACAGTGCACAGTAATTAGCCATATAGATTCAGAATCATTAATAGATATCGCCTTTTCAATTTCATTCAGAATTTCTGTCATAAACCGAAATAAACAAAAAGTACATCATATCATGGACAGAATACAATATGATAGATTAAGCGGGCATTTTGATCTCATATCCCCTCAAGGGTCTGATTTATGCATGATGAGAACACAATACATGGCTCTTCCGAATAGACACATATAAAGGATACGATTAATGGATTTTACGCCGTATATGACTTTTTTTTCAGATCTTCTTCTCGTTTTTATCCTAATTATATGTGTCATTCGTCATACCTCAATAAAAAAGAAAAAATATGGCACAATTATCGGAAGCATCGGATCTCTTACCTTACTTTCGGGCATGATTATCGGGGGGAATTTGGATCTTTACTCAGCCGGTATGCTCACTCATTTCATCGGAGTTCTCCTCATCGGTTGCGCAATTCTTCTTCTGATTGCTCCAAAACAGGCAAAAATACCAGATAATAACCTAAAAGAGATTATAGAAGATCTCAAGAAACAGGTTTTGGAAAAAGCAGAGGCTCTTGACATGACGAATATTCTTTTGAAAAATGAACTGGAAGTCAGATCCTCGTTTGAAGCAGATCTTCAGGAGAGTGAAGAGAAGTTTCGCACCATCACTGAGATTACACCGCTTGGGATGATACTCGTCAATACGGATAATACCATCTCCTATATCAATCCGCAGGTGACCAAATCACTTGGATATTCTTTGGACGATATTCCTGATATCCAGACCGTCATCCAAAATTTATTAAATCCATCTGATCAGAAAAATGCCTTCCATTTGTATCAGGATTTGGCCTTGAACGTGGACCGGATGACACAGGATCCTGAACCTCATGTCTATCAGATAACCGCGAAAGACGGATCCAAAAAAACATTTGAGTTATATTTCGCACCATACGGGAAGGTTATGCTCATCCTTCTCCATGATATCACCATCCGGAAAAAAGCCCAGGATGAACTTCGCGAATCTGAACGCCGCTATCGTGAAATGATAGAGAAGATCCCGCTCATTGTCGTGATGCTGGACAGTGATGGAAAGGTTGTTTTCGGGAACAATCACCTCCTCACGGTAACCGGATGTGACAAAGATGAAATCCTGGGAACAGACTGGTTTTCTACGTTTACGCTCCCTGAAGAGAATATACGGGATACCTTTATTCAATATATCCAGGATAAAGAGGTACCTCCTCAATTGGAATACTCCATTCTATCCAAAGATAAAGAAAAGCACTCAGTTCTCTGGACAAACCTGGTACTTCAGGAAACTGATGGCAGGACCATCGGAGTTATCAGTCTTGGAACAGATATCACCGAGCGAAAACAACGGGAAAAGGCAATCCAGCTCGCAAATAAGAAACTCAATATCCTCTCATCAATCTCCCGTCATGATATTGCAAACAGTCTTACACAAATCTTTCTCACCCTTGAACTGGCACAGGATACCATTAAAGATGCTGCCTCACAGGAATTAATCAGCGATACTCTGGACGGACTCAGGATTATTCTTCACCAGATAGAATTTTCCCGGTATTACCAGGACATCGGAGTCCATGCTCCAAAGTGGTTCGACCTTGACACCATTATTACCCTCGTAGTCGAGGAGATGGCTCTTCCTGGTTTAACGATATCAATTAAGACAGAACATGTCATGGTATATTCAGATCCGTTAATCCAGAAAGTCTTCTTTAATCTCATAGATAATACTCTAAGGCATGGAAAGCAGGTGAAGGCGATCTCTTTTACCCTGATGTATGAAGGATCAGACCTTATCATCGTATATTGTGATGACGGGATTGGCATTTCTCCTGATGAAAAAGAAAAAATATTTGAAAGGGGATTTGGAAAAAATACCGGAATGGGGTTATTTTTAATCAGAGACATACTGGAAATTACCGGGCTTTCCATTCGGGAATGTGGAAGTTTAGGAAAAGGAGCACGGTTTGAGATTCGGGTACCAAAAGGAGCATGGCGGGCTGCAGTAGAAATGTAGGGGTCAGATACGATGTATGGTCCGAATTTTCATCCAAATGGAATGAGAAATGAATATTGTATAACTATTGCGGATAACATTTTGCAATCTATAAATGGATTCTTTAAACAGGTGGAGAAGAGTGAACAGAGAATAACGGAATTTTTTTTTCCTAATTTCACTCACACATGAGTTTTTCATGTATTACCTGCACCAGAAATAGTATAACAATTCCTTTCTAAGGAAATTTTTTGAAGAATAAAAGAAAATTACCTGATTATAGCCTCTTCATCCTCTGTCGGTAATCTCCCGTATTGATGCCTGAGCTCCTGCCAGAACCCCATCCTGAAATATTGGGACGGCATGAATGCTGACATATACCCGTGTCCCGTCTTTCCTGATGATACGCATATCTCTCTCATACACTCTTTTTCCCTTTGATTCGCCGTTTAGCACCTCTTTCGCGTCGTGCGATATAACATCACCGCCCAGATCAAAAATATTCAGAACAGCGAATTCGTATGATTTTCCCAGCAGTTCTTCAGGTTCATACCCCAGGACAGTTCGTGCTGCAGGAGATGCATAGGTAACACAAAGCTGACGATCCAGAAGTAATATCAAGTCTGATGAACGTTCTGCCATAGCCCGGAACCGCTCCTCATTCTCTCTGAGAGCCTCTTCCGCCAGCTTTTCTTTAGTAATATCATGGGAAATCGATCCAAACCGAAAGCCACGATCGGTGGGTATCGGGAAGATCCGCTGGCGGGTAATAATTGTTGTTCCGTCCGGTCGTGTACCAGTAATTATCTGTGGGCCTGAAAAAACCGGTACCCCGGTTTTAAGTGAAGAACGTAGTGCCTGCTTAATGGTGTTTTTGTGCTCTGCATCCTGATGCTGCAATGGTGCCATTCGGGAGGTAAGGTCCCAGATATACATTCCAAGGGCTTCTTCTTTAGGGATATGGGAAATCCTCTCAGAACTTGGATTCCATTCAATGACTTTGCCCTCTTCATCTATCATAGAGATAGCCTCTTCGGAATTTTCAATGATAGTCCGAAGCCTGGATTCACTATCCTGCAGTGCCTGTTTATTGTAGAGGAGTTCCTGGTATGAACTCTGTAAAGACTCTTCAGATGCTGACAATTCCTCATATGCTGAGCGTATCTCTTCTTCGTCTTGTTTGATACGGGTAATATCCTTACCTGACACCTGGTACTCAACAGGAATGCCCTGTTCATCGAATAATGCCCGAACCGTCCATAGTTGCCAGTGTTTCTCTCCGTCCGTCCCCATGATTTCACGTTCCATCTCTTTAACCGGAGAATCTCCAGACAGCGAACGGAGAAATGCCTCAACAACAGGATAATCCTGAATCTGCATAAGATCACGGACATTTTTTCCTTCAATCTCTTTCAGATCCAGCATGGGAGCAAAATTCTGGCGATATGATTCATTTATGAACGTTATTGTCCCATCAGAAGAAAAACGGGCAATATAATCAGTCTGATCATGAACAATGGATCGGTATCGCTGCTCACTTTTAATAAGTTCCTGTTCAGCTTTTTTGAGGGGAGTGATATCCCGGATTGTTTCAATAGCTCCCGTAATCTCCCCTTCATCGTTGTATAACCTGCTGACCTTTATCGTGACAAAAATCGGTTCTCCACTCCGCCGGATTGTTTCTGATTCGGCGATAATTGAAGATCCGTCCCGGTAAAAATTTGGATAAGACATCCTGATTACCACATCTGGCTCATCAATCAGGTCGATAAGAAGAGGACGATCAACGGTATAAAAAGCATTTACATATTCACTATGGTCCTTCCCGATAAGAGAGGCTGCAGAAAATCCGGTCATTTCCTGTAATGCCCGGTTCCAGGCAATTACCTGGCTTTTTCGGTTAATGGCAAACGTGGCATCTGGAAGAAAATTAATAATGTCTGATACCCGTTTTTCAGACTCACGTACAGACTTTTCTGCCTGTTTTCTTCGGACCGCCTGTCTGATTTTATGGGAAAGTTCTGCAAATTGTGACTTTGGCTCCCCTCCTTTCTGGAGATAAAAATCTGCTCCGTTATTGATTGCTTCAATCACCACCTCTTCACGACCTCTGCCGGTGAAGAGAATAAAAGGAATATCTCCATACTTCTCCCTGACTGTTTTTAGAAATTCAATTCCATCCATACCAGGCATCTGGTAATCAGAAACTATGACATCATAGGATGAAAGAGTTGGAGAAGAAAGAGCATTCTGTGCTGATGGCAACGTGTCAACCCTGAACAGTCCGATCCGTTCAAGAAAGATTTTCCCAATATCTAGTAGACCTTCTTCGTCGTCTACATAGAGAACGAAAATCCGCGATGATGCATCATCTTCATCAGACATTGCTATCGAATTATCCTAATTTAGGGACTTCGCATGTTTGAAATGTCAAGGCAGTCAGTGTTTATGAGAGTATTGGTAGTGGTAATACATAGAATTATCCAATCCCCATTAAAAATAGAAGAGGATTTACCGGAACTCCACCCTTTTTTAAGACAAAACAATGGATTTAAAGGTAAAGAATTAACTAGAGAGATGATAGATAGAAATAATACCCATAATTGGAACGGATTATAATACACACGATTACATTGGTTTATTACACTCCCATATTACATAATAGAGACAGGATATCCGGATGATTCTCCCATCCGATAGTAGTCCCGATACTTATCGGCAATAATTGGTCGGAATCGTTCCCAATCAATTAGTTTCTCTATTTCACTTAAACTGTTACCATGGTTACTGCTGCCTTTATGGATCTTGCCAACGGTGGTCCGTATGATAAGACCGGAAAGACCGGAATGTGGACATTTAAGTCAGAGCAGACCAAGGGTATCGAGTGTGGAGACGATTACGGAGAATTTGTTATCACCCGGGCCTGAAGAGGAAGTGATGAGGTCATTATCGACCCGAATTCCAGGTGTTACCTGATATCTCCTTCATCAGGGTAGAGAAACGGGAAATAACCTCTTTCCCGGTTGAATCCCTTGATACTGACTGAGCGAACGTGGCTTCCTGGTTTCGACCCTGCTTTCCTATTCGAAGGATGGGAACACCTCCTCTGCTTCTGCCTCATCATCATCTGCTTTTTTGACGGATCATACCATCAGGTCAGATGTCTCGTAAAATTATCATTGATTTGTGAAAAACAAAAAATATTAGGAGATGGTATGCTCATCAATCCTGCCTTACAGTAGACCATTATCAAAAAAGAAAGAAAAAGATAAAAAAAGTTAGGAAAAAAATTTAAGAAGATTCTGCACTCGTGTTTGAAGCACAATCTAAGCAATCATCACAATGCCCTTCTTTATAGGGTTCTGTTGGATCCGGATTTTCTTTAATAAATTCTGCAAGTTTCTTTACACCAATATCAGTCGACAAAAGTCCGGCACCGGATATGATGTACTCATTACAAAGGTCCGGATCATCACAGGCCTCTGTTCCATGAACACCGATATACCATTCAGACTGATTGACCTTAAGCCCACAATCACACACTGCATACGGGGATGCCAGACGGTCGGTGGAGATATCAGCATTAATATCCTGGGGCAAAACTGTACAGGGAGCATCCCAGCAATCTGCCCAGACTCCTTCTCCGGTCTCATTCATACATGATTTCAGGTAAACGTCACCGGAATAGCCATATGGAGTTGAATTCGGATCAATCTCATTCTTTGGAAGCGGAGCTGCATGAGCGAAAGAATACGTGGAAGTAATCTGTCCAACCGAATACCCGGCCTTAATCATCCAGTCACCGAATTCATCCATGTAAATTCCGACCGGCTCCCAGGTATCACAGGACTTGCCAATGGACGGGCCCTTTTCCACAGTACAGGAACACCGCATCTTTGTGGGATCATCCTGGTCAGGAACACAGAATGCGGTATCACACAGAGCATACGGTTGTGTACATATACTGGAAAATAATCCCTCCTCCGAATCAGAGGATGAAGAAACATCAGCATTCTCATCCACACTCGGACTTACACTCTCATCAACAATCTCATTCACGATCTCATTATCATCTTCTTCCGCACACACACCGGAAAAAAGACAGAATACAAGCAGTATTCCTAAAAATAAACAAAATGTAATCTTTTTTATTGTTATACCTCAACCAGAAGAGGTAATAAGCAATCTTCTCATGAATTATAAAAAACATCGTAATTGAGATTTTAACAATCCAGAAGAGAAATGAACCGGATTTAAACCTACTGAAGAAGGAGACATTATTAACACCAATCAGGCATAAACCTGTAATAATGACTCCCCTTCTTTATCTCTATATTCATGATACCATGGCAGACTGGGAACCGGCTTATCTCCTTCCCGAACTTGTTTCAGGCAGGTTTTTAAAAGATCCAAACCAGCGGTACAAACTAGTACTCTGTGGCCGGACATTAGATCCCATCACCACCATGGGAGGAATCCGGCTTGTCCCGGAGATAACAATAAGCGACATACAGCCTTCTTCAGGCAGCGTCCTCATCCTTCCCGGATCAGATACCTGGATGGACCCCATACAGGACCAGGTGCTTGAAAAAGTCAGAGAATTCCTGAATACAGAGATGATAACGGGCGCAATATGCGGAGCCACCATGGGACTTGCACGGGCCGGACTCCTCAATAACCGGCCACATACCAGCAATGACCTTCAAGTACTCAAAACCTATTGTCCCGGATACACCGGAGAGGCATATTACATCTCAAAACCTGCAGTAACTGACGGGAATCTCATCACCGCATCCGGGTTTGCAGCGGTGGAGTTTGCCTGTGAAATATTAAAAAAACTCGGAGTTATGCGGGAAAAGACACTTGAGGCATGGTACAACCTGAACGTCCAGAAAAAACCTGAATACTTTTTCCAGCTCATGGAGTCGCTGGAAGGATTAAAATAGCCAGCCTAAAAATAAAAATATTTTCTTCTGTCTACCTGAAAACAGAGATGACTGCCGTGTCTAATCTAGCAGATATGGACTGACCAGCCATCAGGTTTTTTAACTTAAAATATAAATATCCCATATACCTGATCTCTAAAAACACTCAGCAGAGCGGGTTACAATATTTTACTTACTTAATACGGATATTCGATGAAAAAAATATTGTAACAACGAATTTTCAGGAAAACCAATGAACGATAAAATACAGGTACTTTATGTTGACGATGAAGAGACCCTGCTTCAGTTAGGGAAAACGTACCTGGAACAAAGATCCGGATTCATTGTTGATACAGCAGTGACTGTCAAAAATGCCCTCCATCTCCTGGAAAAAAGGCGATATGATGCTATCGTATCAGATTACCAGATGCCAGACATGGACGGGATAGCATTCTTAAAAGAAATTCAACGAAAACATCTGGTTATCCCCTTTATTTTATTTACCGGCCGGGGCCGGGAGGAAGTTGTCATTGAAGCCATCAATAATGGAGCTGACTTTTACCTGCAGAAAGGTGGAGATCCAAAAGCACAGTTTGCAGAGCTGGAACATAAAATACGTCAGTCAGTTGCCAGGCAACGGGCAGAAAGCTCACTCATTGAATCAGAAAAGCGACTGTCAGACATCATCAATTTCCTTCCAGATGCAACCTTTGCCGTCGACCGGGATGGCATCATTATTGCATGGAACCGGGCAATTGAAGATATGACCGGCATGTCAGCTGAACAGATGCTGGGAAAAGGAAATTATGAGTATGCTCTCCCCTTTTACGGTGAACGGCGAAAAATCCTTTTGGACCTGATTCTGGATTCAGATGATCAAGTCCTTAGGGGATACTCCCATATCATACGACAAAAGGATGTATTAATTGCCGATACTAAACTCACCCTGCCACATAGGGGAAAGGTCACCCTTACCGTAAAAGCAAGCACGCTCTATGACAGTAATGGAGAGATAACAGGAGCTATCGAGTCCATTCGTGATATCACCGAACAGAAAAATTCGGAAAAGGAACTTCGCATTGCATATGAGCAGATAGCCGAGCGTGAAGAAGAACTCCGTAACCAGCTAGATATGCTGGCACATAGTGAGAAGAAGATACGGGAAAGCGAAGCAAAATTTCGTTCAGTATTTGAAAAGTCCCAGGATGCTTTTATCCTAATCGAAAATGGCACCCTGGTTGATAGTAATGAAAAAGCCCTCCATCTCTTTGGATGCCGTGACATTACAGAATTGGCAGAAATGCACATATATGACTCCTCGTCAGAGTTACAGCCTGACGGAGAAGATTCAAAAACCAATGCAGAAAAAAATATACAAACTGCCTTTAAAAAGGGTGAAAATCAGTTTGAATGGGTTCACAAAAGAAAAGACGGAAGTATTTTTCCTGCAGAAGTACTCCTCACATCCTTTGAAATAAACGAAAACAAATATCTTCTGTCATCAATACGGGATATCACCGAACGAAAGCTGGCAGAAATTGCTATCAGCGAAAGTGAGGAAAATTACCGGAACGTCATAGAATTTTCTCCTTTCGGGATGTATTTTTACGAATTTTTAGAGAACGGAGACCTTATTTTCACCGGGGCAAACCCTGCTGCAGACACCATGCTTGGAATAGACCATAGCCAGTTTATTGGAAAAACAATAGAAGAAGCCTTTCCATCCCTGGTGTCCACAGAAATTCCGGAGAATTATCGTCGGATCGCAAAAGAAGGAGGATTCTGGCATAATGATCGGACAATCTATGATGGAACAAAAATTCAGAGTGCCTATTCAATCCAGGTCTTTCAGATACAGCCCCGTTTTATCGTTGCAGCCTTTTTTGATACTACCGGCCTAAAACTGGCAGAGACGGCATTAAAGGAGAGTGAAGAGAAATACCGCAAACTTTTCGAGGAAAGTAACGATGCCATCTTTTTTTCTGAAACAACAACCAGGAAGATCACCGACTGCAACCGAAAAGCTGAGTTGTTAACCGGGTATACCAAGGAAGCATTATTGTCCATGGTTGCCGATCACCTGCACCCAAAAGATGACAGATCCAGATTCAATAAAGCTTATCAAAAATTCCTGAACGGATATACGGACAGTATTGAATTATCTGTTCTCAAACCTGATGGCCGCACTGTTCCGGTCTCAATAAATGCCTCTCCGGTGCAAATCGGAGGAAAAAACCTTCTGATAGGCATTTTCCGGGATTTGAGCATTCAAAAGAAGATAGAAAGGACCATCCACGAGAAAACATTTGAAATTGACAAATTCTTCAATATGAGTCTTGACCTCTTTTGTATCGCAGATACCAACGGGTATTTTCACCGGTTAAATCCAGAATGGGAGAATACCCTGGGATATAATCTTGATGAACTGGAGGGAAAGCAATTTCTTGATTTTGTACACCCTGATGATCTTGAGAAAACAATTGAAGCTATCTCAATATTAAAAGAGCAAAAAGATATCATTAACTTTGTTAACCGGTACAGGCACAAGGACAACACATACCGGTGGATTGAATGGCGATCTGCCTCTAAAGACGAGATGATTTTTGCTGCAGCCCGTGATATCACCCACCATTATATCGAGGAGCATTATAATGCCGGATTAAACCAGCTCAAACAGGATCTTCTTGTCATGCAATCACTTGGGGAAAAATTAAAAAAGATAACTGACTGCTCAATTTCCCTGTTTAACGCAGATTATGGAGGAATATGGATCACCAGATCTGCAACTTCCCGTAGTATGGAATGTTTGGTAGAACAGGAAAAAAGTGCCGTTGGTAATACCGGGCCGTTGTGTCTGCACCTGGTTGCAGGTTCGGAAAATAAAACGCAACCCAAAACAGGCACGAATACCATTTATAATGGGAGTTTAGATAAGATACCCGGCGTTATGTCATTCATTGACAGAATTGCCACCGGAACTGATCCTGCCATTATCATACCAGACATTTCCCATGCAGCTGCTCCGTATGACCTCAAGGTAAAGGGATTACCTGACCATTCTTCGTTTGCAGGATTTCAGTTGTATTCAGAATCCCAGCCCATTGGAGTGTTTGCCATATTCAGCACCGAACAGATCACCACAGAAAAGATAGTGTTTTTAACCAATCTTGCATCCACGACATCACAGGTTATTCAAACAACTACTGCAGAAGATGCCCTTCGGGAAAGCGAGGAAAAATTCAGAGAACTCATAACACTGGCCCCGATCCCGTTCTGCCTGGTAAACTCCGAGAAACATATTGAATATTGTAACAACCGTTTTGTTGAGACGTTCGGATACACAAAAGAGGATATTCCCACATTAGAAGAGTGGTGGCATCTTGCATATCCGGATGAATCATACCGTCAGAAGGTTATTGATAAATGGAATAATCTGGTAAAAAAGTCTTTAATACCTAAAAAAGACATTGAATCATCTGAATACCATGTCACCTGCAGGGACGGGACGGTTCGTGATATCATCATCAGCGGGATTACGATAAAAAACATGTACCTGGCTGCTTTTATTGATATTACCAAACAACGACGTGCTGAAGAGGCACTTAGAAAAAGTAAAACACGATACCGGAATATTATCGAAAATATCCAGGACGTATTCTTTAAAATCGACAAAGATAACCTGATTGCAATGACAAGTGCATCAGCAGTCCACATGTTTGGGTACAATTCAGTAAAGGAAATGCTTGGTCAGCCGGTTCTTTCGATGTGGCATAACCCTGACGACCAGGAATATCTGTTCAGGGCCATGGAACAGAATAGAGGAGCAATACAGGATTTTGAAGCAGAATTAATTAAAAAAGACGGTACCAGGTTCTGGGTTTCCATCAGTGCCCACATGAACTATGACGAGCAGGGAATGTATTCCGGAACAGAAGGAATTATTCATGAGATCTCACGGCGTAAAAAAATTGAAGAAACATTGTTACTCACTAATAAGAAACTGAACCTTCTTTCCAGCATAACCAGGCATGATATCAATAATCAACTGCATATTCTGCTTGGATATTTAGATATCTCCAAAATTTTTCTTACCGATACTGCAAAACTGGGAGAGATCATTGACAATGAGGAACATGTTGCCAATACCATAGCCCGGCAGATAGGGTTTACCAAGGACTATGAAAATATGGGAATAAAACTCCCGATCTGGCAGAACGTAGCAAAAATACTAGACAAAATGATACCAGATCTCCCGGTCAGGGATATCAGGATAACCGTAGAAGAAAAAAACCTTGAGATCTTTGCTGACCCTTTGCTTGAAAAAGTCTTTTTCAACCTCATCGATAATGCACTAAAGTACGGAGGGAAGAAATTGACAGAGATCCGGATTTTTAGCAGGCAAAAAGGGTCCGATCTTCTGCTGATGATTCAGGACAACGGGGCTGGTGTTAACCCCGTTGATAAATCAAAGCTTTTTGAGAAAGGATTTGGGAAAAATACCGGCCTTGGCCTGTTTCTTTCGCGCGAAATTCTGGGGATTACCGGCATTACCATAAAAGAGAACGGAACGGCAGGAAAAGGAGCAACGTTTGAGATCCTGGTTCCAAATGGAGGATATCGGTTCCAGTCATCGTAAATGACAAACATAACCCCGAAAGCTGGCGTGAGCGACAGATACATAACACTATTTTTATACAAGTCAACAAAAAAAATGCAATTAGTAATAATCGAACATATCAGGCCATGAACAGCAGAACAGTGAGTATATATACCTGCCCTGATCCAGGTACCCTAAATTTTAAAGCCTTGTATGGAGAGGTATATCATAACCCAAATCATGTCAGATTCTCAATTTTCAATACTGTATGTGGATGATGAATCTCTTCTCCTGAAGGCAACCAAGGCATATCTGCAAACCCAGGGGTTTATTGTAGACACTGCAGAATCCGGAAAAGAAGCCCTGGAAAAGATCCCAAAAAACCAGTATGACGCCATCATTTCCGATTATCAGATGCCAGGAATGGATGGCATTCAGCTCTTAGAGGAGATAAGGAAAAAAAATCCTGATATTCCTTTTATTCTGTTCACTGGCAGAGGAAGAGAAGAGGTTGTCATAGAGGCAATAGATAACGGTGCGGATTTTTATGTTCAGAAAGGAGGAAAACATGCTCCCCAGTTTAAGGAACTGATACATAAAATCAATATTGCCATCCAGCGGGTTCGAAGTAGCAAAGCACTCACTGAGAGCGAGTTACGGTTTCGTTCACTCATACAAAACTCTTCAGATATTATCAGAATCCTGGACAAAGACGGAACAATAATCTTTGACTCTCCTTCTTCTTTTAGTATCCTCGGGTACCCGCAAGGTTCACTTATCGGTACATCTGCCTTTGATTATATTCATCCGGATGACAGGGATCGGGTATTTTCAGATTTTACGGACGTTTATCATGAAACAAATAACCATATTCCTACAGAATACCGGATACAAAAAGCAGATGGAAAATACCTGTACGTCGAATCATTAGCGTTAAATCTCCTTGATACCCCTGGAATAAACGGTATTGTCGCTACCACCCATCCCATTCAAAACCAGAAGATGGCTGAATTGAGGATGCAGAAGATAGCAGATGACCTGGCAGCGGCAAATGAAGAACTTGCATCACAAGAGGAAGAACTCAGGCTGAGTCTGATACAATTAAAAGAAAAGGAACAGGCCCTGCTTGATAGTGAGGAACGGTTCAGGAGCATGGCTGAACGGTCTTCAGACCTGATAATACTCATTGATAATAACTTCGTCGCCGTATATATCTCACCTTCTGCTCCCGCTATTGTCGGTTATGAACCAGAGGAACTTATCGGTAAACCAGCAGATTTCTGGGCAAAAACAATCTTTGAACCGAGCTGCCCTGATTTTTTACACTATGTTCAAAAGACCCTGAACGGTGAAACAGTCTCAAACCTGGAGATAAAATACCAAAGGAAAGATGGTTCTCTGGCATATGCAAGTGGCTATGCAGTACCTGCCGTTCATGATGGCACCGTTACCGGTATCCAGATATCAATGCGGGATATCACACCGGTAAAAACCGCTGAGATAAAACTGAAAAGAAGTGAACAACGGTTTTTAGCAACTACTCTCAATGCTGGTGTCTGGGTCTGGGAGATAGATCCTGACGGGAAATTCATCTACTCAAGTTCTGCAGTGGAACAGATTCTCGGGTATACACCTGACGAACTGACTCAAAAAATCCACTATTATGACCTGTTTGATCCCTTTGTCAGAGAGGAGCAGGTAAAAGATACCCAACGACTTACCAGCTTAAACCAACCGTTTACTGACGTTATCACGTTATACCGGCACAAGGACGGCAAACCTGTTATCCTGAATACAAGCGGCACACCGGTGTTTGATGACCAGAATTCCTGGACCGGGTATTGTGGAGTTGCCCAGGATATTACCAACCAAAAAGAATCAGAAGAAAGAATAAAAGAAAGTGAAGCACGGTACCGGTTGCTTGCAGATAATGTCCATGATGTTATCTGGACCACTGATGACCAGATGAAGATGACCTATATCTCACCGTCCATTTCTGATCTGCTGGGTTACAGTCCGGATGAAGCCTTACAATTATCGTTTAAAAACCTTATCTCACCTGAATCCTACCAGCGAATAATCGATTATCATTACGTATGGATGGAACAACTCATGGACAGGAAAAAGGTTTTTGATTCATCGATTATTGAACTGGAGTTCATCCGTAAGGACAAGACGAGGGTTTGGACAGAGATCATGGTACGAGCGGTCTATTCAGATGATGACATCTTTTGCGGACTGGTGGCTGCTGCCCGGGACATTACCCAGAGAAAGCATACAGAAAGGGCTCTTAAGATTGCAAATCATCAGTTAAGCCTGCTTACCAGCGTCACCAGGCATGATATCCTCAACAAGGTCTCGGTAATTTTTGCATACCTGGCTCTTTGTGAACTGGAATATGTCAGTCCAACAGTTGCTGACTATCTCCGGGTTATTAAAATGGCAACCGAAGATATTCAGTCACAGATTGTATTTACCCGGGTATACCAGGACCTAGGATCACAAGAGCCGCAATGGTTTGTACTTGACACACTCATGCCCCGTTCAGTCCCACCGGTTACGATTCAGTATGTAACCGATCTCAAACAGTTCTCACTATATGGTGATCCCATGCTGGAAAAAGTCTTTTTCAACCTCCTGGACAATTCCATCAGACATGGAGAATCTGTTTCAGAAATCCGGGTATCAGCTACCGATGCAGAGTCCGATTTGATAATAATATGGGAAGACAACGGGATTGGAATTCCGTTTGAAGAAAAAGAGACGATTTTTGAACGCGGTTTTGGAGAAAATACGGGTTTCGGACTGTTTCTGGTCAGGGAAATCCTGAACCTCACCGGTATTACGATACAGGAAACCGGAGTTCCAGGAAGAGGAGCACGGTTTGAAATACGGGTGCCAAAAGAAGTATACCGGATTATCACATGAACACAAAGTGTGTGACCGGCCGGTCTGTTTACCCGGATTTACGGTACAAACCGGATGGGACGGTGATCTCAAATCTGGCCCCTTTTCCAAAAGTTCCGGTTTCCCTGATCGAAATATTGGTCAGCTGGAGAATTTCCCTGACCAGAAAGAGACCATGACCCGTGTTTTTCCCATACCCTCTCTCGAATATTATTTCTTTCTCTTCTTGCGGGATCCCAACACCATTGTCTTCATAGACAATGATCAGGGATCTGTTTTCTTCCTGGGTAAAAACAGAGATCTCAGTGACATTATTCCCATGCCTGGTTGAATTATCCAATAAATTGTAAAAAACCTTTTCAAGTATAGGATCGGCAAAAACAGATATCCCTGATACGTTGCCAGAGAAATGAACCGTTTCAGGCAGGGATGTCCTGAGGAGTACCGAGTCCAGGGAGATCCACAAAGGCTTTTGTGAACCGAGATCCTGGTAAACCCGTGAAAACTCGATCTGATATTGGATTTTATTGATACTCTCAGTCATCTTCCGGATATACCCATGCATCTCCGGATTATCACAATCTATCTCTAATAGTTTGAGATATCCATGGAATATTGAGATGTTATTGAGAATATCATGCCGGGTAATGCCTGAAAGCAGGTTGAGCTGATTATTTGCTCGTAATAACGCTTCTTCAATATATTTTTGTCCGGTGATATCCTGGTTGGCACCATGAGTCTTAATGAGTTTGCCATCCTCATCAAAGACAGCCCTGACCCGCACGGAGAAATACCGCATTTCACCATCTCTGCGGATTATCCGGTGTTCAAACTCTGAAATAAAGTCAGGATCTACAGCTTCATTACTTTTCGCTGCTTCTTCTAGTACCTTTGGAATATCAGCAGGATATACAAATTCCAGGGTATATTTTTCTGCACTCATCATATACCCACCTTCACGCTCAGCCGTTGTTGCATACAACGCATAAAACCGGTCATCAAAGGTGAAGAGCTGGGTTTCAAAGTCGTATTCCCAGCTGACAAGATTTGCCATATTCATGGTTTCGGCAAGTGTCCGTTCGTTTTTTATCAGGACCTGTTCAATATGTGCCCGTTCGATATCTGCACCTGCCTTTTCTGCAATGATAGCAATAATCTCTTGTATTGAAATTGTCGGATTGATTGGCTTATAGGAGAGAATACAGATAACGCCGTTTACATCCCCTTCAGAATTTTTGAGTGGAGCACCAATATACCCGCGGAAATCCTTACCGGTGAGGTTTTTTATATCAGGAAAATTGTCTGAAACATTGTCTGGATAAAAGGAAAATCCTTCTTTTGGGGTACTTTCACAGGGTGTTCCTTTGAGCGGGAATGAAAAGTCATTGATTTTTTTCCCGTCAAATACCATTGAATAGGCCCGGATATGTTCCTTATCAGGAGAAAAACCCCCAATCATGACACAATCTGCATCAAGCCATTCACAGACACTTGCCACAATTCTATCCAGGGAACCAGTGCCGGTTGTTCCGACGATGCTGGTTACCATGGCATTCATGGCAGACTCTGCTTCCTTTTGCTCGGTTATGTCACGGATATTAGACAGCATCGTTGTCTTACCATTGAGATTAAAGAGAGAGACGCTGATTTCAATGGTCTTTACCTGGTTTTCTTTGGAGATATAATTTGTCTGAAACGAAGCATGCCCGTTTTTCTGGATCGTCTGCATGATTGCAGGTGCCCTGCTTTTCATTTCAGGAGTGTCCAGGTCAATCAGCTTTACCTTCCGCAGCTCTTCGAGTGACATTCCAAGAATTCTACAGGCAGATTCATTTGCATCAATAAAGAAACCCGGCCCCCTTGGTGTTAATTGGTTAACAGGATCCCCTCATATGCATTTTGCATGATAAGTCGGTATCTCTCCTCCCTTTCACGCAACATAGCCTCATTTTGCTTATATTCAGTTATATCTTCAATGGACGAAAGAATCTGGGGGACACCCTGGATTATGATAATACTCGAAGAAAACCTGCATAGTCGTATCTCACCGGACTTTGCCCGGCATTGCAGTTCCATTCCGAGAACAAAGTGTTTTTCCTTGAGTTCCTGTGAAAATTGCTGGTATTCTGCTTCATCGGCAAAAAGTCCCAGTTCCTTTGAACTTCTCCCTACCACTTCATCACGATGAAAGCCGGTGTTTCTCTCAAATGCTTCATTTAAGTCAATAAAACAGCCATCAACAATAGAAACAAGCGTAAGAGTAACCGGGTTTTTGTTAAACAGGGTAACAAACTTTTCTTCCGAATTACGACGTTCCACTTCGTATATTTTATTTTGGGTGATATCCCGCATTGAAATCTGTATTCCAGAGAGGATGCCCTCAAAAGATGTCGGGATTGCATAAAAATTGACAAATACTTTAGATCCGTCCTTTTTTTGTATCTGGATCTCCTTGCTTTCTATCGATTCACCACCTTTAATTTTCCAGATGATTTCAGCAATGTCCTGAGAATTGTTTGAAAAGATCGGTGCAAAGGCTGATTCTATTGGATTTCCTATGAGTTCTCCGGGTTCATAGCCGATTATTGCCGTTGCAGATGGGGATACATAGGAGATGTCCATTTCCTTATCCACGATGATGATAAGATCTGGAGATCGTTCAGCCATGCCCCGGAACCGTTCTTCACTTTCCCTGAGTGCCTCGGCCATATGCATTTCTTCGGTAATATCCTCCAACACTGAACCAAACCTGTAACCTTTGTCGGTTTGGATGGGGAAAATAGTCTGCCTTGTAATTATCCCTCTCCCATCCGGGCGTACAGCTTCGATGGTAACTGGTTCCTGATAAACTGGCATTCCGGTTTTAAGAGAAGACAGAATATTTTGCCTGACTGCGTCTACTGATGTAGTCTGCTGAATTTCGGGTCGCATGACCAGAAATTGCAGGTCCCAGAGATATGCCCCGAGAGCTTTTTCCTTCTCGATCCCGAATATTTTTTCGGACATGGCATTCCATTCGATGATTATTCCATCTTCATCGATGATAAAGATTCCTTCACTGGTCGCTTCAAAGAAGGATCTAAGCCTGATTTCACTTTCGTGGAGTGCATTTACAAATGCGGTTCTCTCGGTGACATCAGAACAGATACCCCTAAATCCAATAAGATTATTGTCTGCATTGACCAGGGGATATGTTCTGAAATTTAAAATTCTGATGCTTTTGTCTTTATGTATCGCCGGGATGTCAAATGTGCTGATACCTGGTTTTCGGGTATGAATATTGTTAAGAAGTGTTTTGAGGATGAGACTCCCCTCATCGTTCAGGTATTCAAACGATGAACTCCCGGTCATTTCATCCTGGGTATACCCGATTATCTCCTTACATCGGGGACTAATATATACAAATGTTCCACTGAGATCTATTTCCCAGATGGCATCAGGAGTTGTTTCAACAATTGCACGAAACTTGGATTCACTCTCTTCCAATGCTTCTTTTATCCTCACCAGTTCGTTGAATTGTTCCTGTCGTTCTTTTTCAGCACGTCTGCTTCTAACTGCCTGTTTTATTTTGTGAGACAGTTCAGCAAACTGTGACTTTGGTTCTCCTCCTTTCTGGAGGTAAAAGTCTGCTCCGTTATTGATGGCTTCAATGACAATTTCTTCCCGGCCACGTCCGGTAAAAAGAATGAAGGGGATATCACCATGTTTCTCCCTAATGACTTTTAAAAATTCTATTCCATTCATTCCCGGCATCTGGTAGTCAGAGACGATGGCATCATAAGACTGGATGAACGGAGAGTTTAACGCCTCTTTTGCCGATGTCATGGTTTCAACGGTAAAACCTCCGGTCCGCTCAAGGAAGATCTTCCCAACGATAAGGAGATCCTGCTCGTCGTCAACATAGAGAAGAGATATGGTATCGTTCTGGTTGAGTTGTATATTGTCTGATATCTCTTTTAATTCCCGGGGGGGCATGAATATCCTTTTACTCCATTCTGACCTCAGGACAGAAATGTCCTGAAAAATTGAGACGTATAATGTTAGGAGGTCTGTTTAATTAACCCTTTTGAGAGAGGATTATCCAGGTAGTAATTATATAAAAAGGCATAGTCCACAATCCCATCACGGTACCATGAATTCAATCCTGGTTCTGTGTTGATCACTGGATGCTTTATATTCTCCATGTATTCTGGCATACAAACGAAGATCTTTTATATTTAAGAATTCCATGAGGCAATCCCGCGATAAACCTGACCTCCCGGGATGTACATGCCAGGACTAATAAAAGAGAGAGTTCGTATCAGGCATTCGTTTGTTTCCGGCATATTCCCGTAGCGATGAAGATGTCTGTCTCACCACCGGCTCTCTATACAGGCCTTCCATACCAATCAACTAGAAAAATGATACCGGATTTACTTATAACCCGGTTTTTATTATGCGTTTCTTTCCCACTTAGTATAAACCATTGAAATCACTGGTGAAAGAGTTCATAATTCAAAGATGCTTCGAATTGGACGTGAAGTAAAAGATGCCCAGATTATTAACGATTAGGGATATTACTCTCAAAAGGTCTTTTCGCGGATTAATCAGTATAGAGGTTTTTTTTGTCGAGTAAAACCAAATGCAACTCCCCAAAGTCGTTCCTGTTATTTCAGGTAAGATATCAAAGAAACTTAAAAAAACACTAGATGATAAAAATTACCCCATTTTATCTGATTTTCTTGAACATGTACAAAAAAAGGGATTTATGATCTGATATGCTCTTTTGAGACTGAAAAAGCTCAAAATCGGACTAACAACTTCATTTTCTGAAAGATTAAAAGTGAACCTAAAAAAGAGATGACCCAATTATCGAGGAAAAAATTTTCTCTAACTGCGCTTAAAAATTCGTTTATGACATTAATATTTGAATCCAATCATCATATTGATGCAGAAATTGTACTACTTTCTATTCCAATCGCAACTAAAATTTTGCCGATTAGACCTTACGATCACTCTGATGAATGTGCCTATCGATGAGGGAAAAATTCAGACCGCGAGGAGATGAGCGAAGAACTAAAACAGGGACCTAAAACAAAAAACGATTTTTTTTATCAGAATTACCAATACTCTTTTATTTCCGCCAGAATCCTTTTGGAACCAGGATCTCAAACCGTGCTCCTTCTCCCTCCCTTCCGGTCTCCTGGATAGTGATATCGGTCAGGGACAGAATCTCCTGAACAAGAAACATACCAAACCCGGTGTGCTTCCCGAAACCACGGAGAAATATCGATTCCTTCTCTGCTGCAGAAACTCCCACACCATTATCTTCCCAGACCACCTTCAGGTTGTCATCTGATTCATGAGTTGATACACGGATCTCAGTCACCCGCTGACCATGTCTGATTGAGTTATCCAGAAGATTGAAAAATACCTTGTCCAGCATCGGATCTGCATAGATAGCGATTCCCGTTACATCGGCGGTCAGGGTAATGTGCGAAGGTACTGACTGATAAGGCATAACAGCGTTCAGGGAAATCCAGGCTGGTTCATGAGATCCAAGTTCCTCATATACCCGGGTAAACTCTATCTGCGACTGGATCTCCCCAGCTGCCATATTCATCCCCATCACATATTCTAAAAGAACCGGATCAGAAAATTTGTGTTCTATTGCATCAAGGAACCAGTAAATAGCCATGAGACTGTTCAGGATATCATGCCTGGTTATGCTCGTTAAAAGATTTAACTGGCGATTTACCCGGCGTAGCACCTCTTCAGCCTTTTTTCGCTCGGTGATATCCTGGTTTGCCCCGTGAATCATGATTACATTCCGTTCTGAATCTTTTAAAATTCTGGTCCTGACAAGAATATCACGGACTTCCCCATCCCGCCTTATGATACGGTGCTCCCATTGAAAATCAACATATGGACTCTCGGATGGAGTAGCCGGGGTGAGAATTACATCGGTAACTAATTGCTGATCATCAGGGTGGACAAACTCTCTGATGTACCGGTCATTATTCATCCGGTACCCGCCCTCCTGCTCTGCGGTGGTGCCACACTGCGAATAAAACCGGTCATTAAAAATGAACTCACCGGTGGTGATATCTACTTCCCAGTTCGCCAGGTTGGTCAGATTCATGGCGTTGGCCAGGATCTCCCGGTTCTCTAAAAGTTCGCGTTCTATTCGAAACCGCTCGATCTCTGAACCCGCTTTTACCCCGATAATCGAGAAGAAGTCCTGAACATAAGAAGCGATTTGGATTGGATTTCTAAAGAGTGCACAAACAAAGCCGATAATCTCTCCCCGGGAGTTCTTCAGGGGAACTCCAACGTATGCCCTGATATTCAGTTCAACAAGATCCCTGCTATCAGGGAAGAGCCGGATTGCCTCATCAGGATAACAGCAGAACCCCTTTTTTATTACATCCTCACACGGTGTTCCTTTGAAATGATAGATAAAATCCTTCACTTCCCTTCCGTCAAGGATCATGGAGAGTGCTTTTACTGTCTGGTTATCAGGCTGTATCTCCCCAACAATAACGCAATCAGCTCCCAGCCATGAAGTGATATTCTCTGCAATTTTCAAAAGCGAGGGGATGCCGGTTGTCCCAACAATACTTTCGAACATCATCCGTATTGCTGACTGCGTTGTGATCTTTTCATTGATATCGAGCGATATCCCGTTAAACGAGATAATGGTGCCATGGGCATCATAAACTGGTGAAAGGGTAAGGAGATACCACCGCCAGGACCCATCAGCATGCCGAATCCGATGTTCTATCCCAGATATCTTTTTCACAGTTGAGTATGCCTCTTGAATGGTCTTGCGGATCAGGACAAATTCATCAGCATGAATGAACTGATCTGCTGATCTGCCGATGATGTCCTGAACTTTATATCCAAGAAAATGAGTAACATTGGGAGAGACATAGGAAAATTACCGTCAGGGGTTAATGAATAGAAGATTGCACTGGTATTTTCGAGAAATGTCCGATTCTTTTCATCATTTTCACGAGCTGCCCTTTCTTCACGTCTCTTTCTCACCTCCTGGCGTATCCGGTGGGCAAGTTCAGCGTACATGGTCTCTGGATCTGCCCCTTTCTGCAGGAAATAATCAGCTCCATTGTTTGTTGCTTCAATCAGTACCTCTACACGTGATTCGGCTTTGAAAAGGATGAATGGAATATCTCCATACCGCTCTCTGACAATTTTTAGAAATGTTATTCCATCAATGCCCGGCATCACGTGATCAGAGACAATGGCATCATATGATGGAATATCCAATGTTTCAAGGGCGCTTTGGGCTGAGATTATGGTATCGACGATAAACTCCCCGGTCTCTTCCAGGTACAACTTGGTAATCTCCAGTACATTCTCCTCGTCATCGACATAAAGGACAGAAATTTTTGAGATTTCAGGTGAGTATCCTGCATTAGTCATTTTTCAGATCGTGCTTTCATGAATTGGTTTGTGATCGAATGGAGAACTCGGGTGCCAGGGTTTTATCATAGGTATAATAGAACCAGAATCAAATAATCATTTGGGCGATGATGAGGATGAGAGAGGAATATATCACATAGTAGAGATATGTTTTATCAGAAATATATGCTTCTAAAAAGCTGGACATCTGTAGATCTTAATAGAAACAGATCAGGGCAACACCAGTATCGAATTCTCACGATACAAAATTCTCTGCATGACTGGAGATCGGTATCCGGTTCATCCGTTTGATTTTTTCCGGACCTGCTTTGCAGTTTTTTCAACCAGATGATCCATCTTGTGATGATACCTGGATGTTCTCCGGATGACTGGACTCACAGAGGTCCGGGTTTACTGTTTCGCCGGAATTTTGAGCGGAATACTCATCTACTCCGATAGGGCCTTCAGACCTGGCATTGGTGCTTGTCCGGACCTCTCCATTGTCTTCCACCTGCAGGTTTTGGGAATGATGATATTCATTATTACCTGTCTCTTTACGGTTTCCGGATAATTCGGATGCAAAAAAAAGGTGAATAAGTATCTGGCATGGTATAATGAAAGATACGATCATCTGAAACAAAGCATGAAATAATCCAATTAAACACATTAATTTATGTGATTGGAAAATAATGATATTATTATCCGGATATACTAAAGACAAAAATTTATTGAGATTATCAGGGGTGAATTATGGGAGCAATAACAGTGAAAGCGACTTATGATGGTTCATCCTTCAAAGTTCATGAACCACTGGATCTGGAACCAAATACTGAATATCTTTTAACGGTAGAGAAAAAGAACTCAGAGAAACCAGTTCATGCTATAGAATTTTTAATAAAAAATGCAGGAACTATTTCTGGCCCTTCAGACTTTTCTGAGGAACATGATCATTATCTCTATGGAACACCCAAAAAGAGCAAAAATACAGAATGAAATCAGTGTTTATTGATACGTCCTTTGTGATTGCAATGTTCACACCAGAGGATAGGTATCATCAAAAAGCATTAGAGATATCTTCCGATCTTTTTTCAGTATCAACAAATATGGATTACTGATGCTGTTCTCTATAAAATAGGAAATAGTTTTTCAAAATCAAAAAAGGGACCTGTTGCAGAGTTCATTCGGGATTGCTATAAAACTGAACAGATACATGTAGAGAAAACGAGTAAAGAACTTCTCATAAAAGCTCTTGAGAGGTATGATAAATTCGCTGATAAAGAATGGAGCCTGACGGACTGTCTGTCCTTTGAGGTGATGGCGGAGAATGATATTGTTTTAGCATATTCTTCAGATCACCATTTTGAGCAGGCAGGTTTTCGATACGCTCTGCGATAAACCTGGTGAGATTATGAAAATACAATATTGAGGCAGATAATAAATGGATGTGATCAAGGAGATTAATATTTTGCTTCCGGATCTAAAAAAGAGATTTGGAATAACACGTATTGGTGCATTTGGCTCACAAATTACAGGTAATCCATCTCAGGGTAGTGATATTGATATCCTTGTCACCTTTCAGGAAGGAAAGGAGACCTTCGATAATTATATGGATCTAAAATTCTTTCTTGAAGATACGTTTGGGAAAAAGGTTGATCTTGTCATTGAAGATAGCATAAAAGACAGGTTGAGAGACAGAATTCTCCGGGAAACCGTATTTGCATGAGGGATTGGAAATTATTTATAGAGGATATCTTTCAGGCATGTGTCGATATCGAATCCTACGTGAAGGATGTATCATATGAAGCGTTTCTTGAAGATAGGGACATGTGATACAACAATTCATACGTAAATAGTAAATAAAAAAATATTCTTCGATTTAATATATCATCTATTGGAAGAATGGAGATTTTAATCCGGGGAGAAGAGTACATCTGAGTATATCAAAGGAGATACACATTATGAAAAGATACCACCTGACAACCCTTATCTGGGAGGAAGATGGGGTGTATATATCAAAATGCATGGAGATTGGGGTAACATCCTGTGGGGATACTCCCAGCGAAGCACTGGAAAATCTGCGTGAAGCAATAGACCTATGGCTGAAAAATGCTGAGTATCTTGGTTTACTTGAGGATATAGAACCCTCAATAACTTCATCTGAAAAATTCACCTCTGTAATCGAGGTTGTAGCTTCGTGAAATTACCACTGGTCTCCTCACAAAAACTTTGATTAAAAAATTCAAACGAATGGGATATCAGGATGCTCCATAATCCGGGGAAAAGGAAGTCATGTGGCTCTCTACAGAAATAATTATGGTGAAAAAATTCTTGTAATTATCCCAAAACGGGATCCGATTCCTATCTGAACACTCCTTATTAATGAAACAGGCAAGAATGGAAAGAGAAGAATTTATTGCTTTTCTCACTTCTTATCTTCACAAATCAAAATTTCATCCCCTATTATTTCGGAAAAGATACATTCCTATTAAAAAAAAAGGATCCGGATTATTCCATTTTTTATCTCCGGACCAGTGGGTCTATCACCTCCACTTCCCCGGCCTCATCTGTCCGGAGATAACAGAATACATCCCGTATACTCCTGATATGCCGGATATAGAGGTATATCGTTCCAATCCCGTTCATTACTGCAACCAGGAATGATAGATATCCCATAAAATAATCAACACTCATTTCTCCCCTCCAAGACTGATTCTCTCAGTCATATTGAGATTTCCCATAGCATCACCGGAATGTGTTATCGTTCGGTTTCTATCCCGTGACTCTGCCCTGACCAGCATGATTCCGGACCCGTTTACCATGGTGACGGCATCATTTCCCGGAATAAGATCCCTGGTCGATATGTACTGTCCGGTTTCCATAAGTCCCATGTACCAGATTTTCGAATCAGAGTAGGTTTTGTTCTCCGGATGGCTGAACACACAGAGGTCCTGGTGCACTGTTTCGCTGGAATTTTGAGTTGAATACTCATCTACTCCGATAGGGCCTTCAGACCTGGCATTGGTGCTTGTCCGGACCTCTCCATTGTTTTCTACCTGCAAGTTCCGGAATACTGCTGCAATATCTGTCGTAAAGAGATGTGCTGCATAGGTCTGCCCCTGACTGATTACCGACGAAGATACCCATGATGCCCCGTCACAGACAATACTTGACGTGACAGAATCATGAGCAGCAGATCCGGCTACAAGCAGACAAAAAATGCCCGTGAGGGCATATATCCGATTCATTTTTCACTTCCCGGAAAAAAGAGAAGGTAAGAAATCAGGCCAGAGCAGTGACGGTGTCGGCCCAGGTCTCTATGGTGGTCAGGATGCTGTCTGATTCGAAACTGGATATACTCACCCGGTCACGTTTGAAGGCGACGTTATAGAGTTCCCCGGTGTCGGTATGACATTTGAGGGTGACTGAAAAACTGTCCTCCGAACTGTCGTGAGATGCAGTCCCGCCCATTGCACTTGCCATTGCAGTATTGGCAAGCACGGTTGATATGAGGGTGTCAAACGCTCCGGATGTTCCGGCACGAACGGTTACATATCCTACCTGTTTTCCTTCGTTGTTCTCGTACACGACCTTTCCGGTGTAGTACTCAGAACTTTTCTGGACTGGCGAGAGGGTTGCTCCTCCGGACGTGTAGGAGGTGCAGTTCCACGGATTGTCTGTGATGATACCACTGACGATGGTGTTCATTGCTTCCTTACTTGCAAACGGGCTAGCGAGAACCCGTTCTGCACTTTTTACGGTTGATTTTGTTACAAAATCTGCCATGTTCGATTATTCCCCTGTCACTGGTGTGACATACAGTATTGGACGAGTGTATATATGTCCGGGAAAAATAGTGGCAATCAGGAGGAGCAAAGGACAGGGTTTTGGGAATTACGGGGTTTGATGAGCGATGGAGAGAGAAATTATCAGGGCTTTAGTATTGTGAGAACATATTTGTAATAAGGGGTTGGGTATTAGTGTACCTTTTTCACGATTATCTGTATATTGTCATCAATGGGACGAATGATTGAAGACTGTTTTCTTAAGATGTTGATGGGGAAAAGCACTTACCTAAAATTTTCAAAAAATTTCTCAAGCAACACCCAATATGATGCAGGATAGTAGTTCATGCAGGGTAGGTAATACTAATACATCAAACGCAAATCTAGTATACTATAGTCCCATGAATATGATTGAAGTGATTATTGGAGAAAATGGAGAGATCATTATTCCCGATAAGATGAGAAGAAACCTGGATCTTTTTCCCGGGAAAAAAATCTTTCTATATGAGCAGGATGATTCTATACATATTATTCCATCAGAAAGAAAGACTTCCAGTAAAAGTTGCAAGGGGTTCCCTCATCTCAATCCAATCATATAATAATAAATCAGGAACATCGACTCCCTGCTCACCTCCTATCTTAAGCTCATCAACAACAGCTTTTGGAATAACAATCCGACCACAAATTTTCTGGATGATGGAAAGGAGATCCATCTGATGCAGATAAAGAAGAGGTGTTGTATTACAGATTATTAATTTCGAGGATTTCAGCTTCACGAATTAATTCCTTTTGAGATAATGACAATGCTGATACATTGTAATCTTTGAGTCTGCTCAGAAACAGGACACGAGAAATTCCCACCATGCGAGCAGCAGCTCCTGATGATAAACGACCCATTTCATAGAGTTTTACTGCTGCCAACATCCGGATCTCATTTCCAATATCCTTCGGTAAACACTTAAGAGCCACAATCATATCATCAGGAATTTGGATTAGAATATCACTCATGTAAATCCTCCATTGCAACGTATTGATTGCCAGTACTGTACTCATTATTATAGTTCCATGAAAAAGGTTTTAGAATAATATCAATCATGCGGAGGATATTCTAAAGCCTGATCCATGAATGCACTTCATTGTATAAACTAACTATCTGGCTTAATCCAGAAAGTTATGTATTATATACATGTTTATATTTGAAAGAATTACCTATAAAATATAAAGACAAAACAGGTTTACAGGTAACCTGTTTTTGATACTCGTATACAGTTAAACATTCTGGAGGACGAATAATGGGATTAGTAGTTGAACACACTTTAAGCCCAGAAAAAATAGGATCCAATGTAATGAATGTATTTATTTTCATAAACATTCGAGGTGTTGTGATGCGTTTCCAGACGGGATCCCTCTGATATTATTGTAGGAATTCATGACCATCGCGATCCATACCCTGGGGATAATGGGATACACTTTGAACCAAAGGTAAAACAACCCCGGTATCTGAAGTTGGAAAAGCATCCACCATATGATCACAAGAAATTGTTACAATTACAAATTGAACTAATTTTTCAATAAATCGGGTAATTCAATGGCCCGGTTAGAAGCGCTGGTCGATTGGAATAAATTAATATAATAGATTTATCATGATTCCAGTAATTCAATAGCTTACTGCTTGTATCTCATATTCGAAAAAATCATTCAATTGTATTTTATTCCGAACATTCATAATGCCCTGTAATAATCGTATTTATCTATTCATTGCAACAAATACATTCACTCAACGGAAAAACTGTTATTTGGAAAAAATAATTACTATATAGAACAGATAAGAGATGAAAATCATGTCTTCCGATATTTACCCTAATAATTTTTCTGACAAGGACATTCTCGTCAGAGTTGAACATAAACTAGATCATATCATAGAAATCCTTGAAGATAAAACGATCACAATTGAGGAGGAAGAACTCATCAGAGAAACAGATAAGCTCATTCAGGAAAAAAAATTTGATGAATTTATCTCATTATGATCTGGAATGTGGTTCTCCATAAAAAGGCAAATAAAGATCTGGAAAAATTTACAGATTCCGAAAGAATTCGGGAGTCACTTCGTCACCTGAGCCAATTTCCTGATGTAAAAAATATGCTCCGAATTGAAGATAATCTATATCGGTTACGAATTGGCGAATACCGGGCTTTATTCAAAGTATATGATACAGAACATTTGATTGTTATCATACATATCGATGTCAGGGGAAAAATTTATAAAAATTTATAAATCAGAATCACAATCGAATTGCCCCAGATAACGGATAAATATTCTCACCCCCATATCACACAAACCGGCAGATCCTCACATAATCACATGCCTTACACTGATCCCCGGGACAGGGGATAAACTCCCGGTTCATAATTCCTGTAATTATTTTCTCTGCAATTTTCTCTGCCTTTGTCAGCATATCTTCATTCACCGGTACCGGAATAACATTTGCATCCTCAAGAAACGCAATCGAACCCGAACACACCTGCTCTCCAATAGCAGCAAACCCACGGGCATAGAGCCGGATCTGCATCGATGCATCATCCTCTGTAACCACCGTATCAGACGTCATATTATCCAGGTATCCCCATAACTACACCGATCACGTTCGACCAGTCTGATAATCTCGTCAGCAATAAAGATGACCTCACTTCGTTTGTCCGGAAATTCCAGAAGGTGAGCCTATTTCTGTTCTGACCGGGAAAACACCATCGGAGAATACCGGCACTTCTCAAGCGTTTCAAAAAATTCATTTGACGAATTTCTAACCGACCAAATAAAAATTAATCTTGAATTCCGCAATTTTAAAAATATTGGAGAGGCTGCAAAAACATAAACAATGAAAAAAAGGAGCAGTTTTCGAAGACAGATCATATGATCAATAGCCGGATTTCGGAATACTCCCGTTATTCATTTCCGGAGTTGAATTATTGATATAATGATCTTTTTCTTTTTCTTCGTTCATTACTTTGAGAGCATTAATGGCGGATGTATACGTTGATTTCCATTTTAATGCTTCATTAAGGTAGTATGTTGCATTCTCATATTGACCCAGGTTTTTATATGCTAATCCGATTCCCCCGTACACAGTGTACCCGATAACTCCACTGTCTAAAGCCTTAAAGTAATATTCAAGAGATTCATTGAATTTTCTCGCTGCCTGTGCATTATTTCCTTTTTCTACATATTCTTCATATAAGGTCATGTTATAATTATTAATATCCGGTATCTTAAACCCGATAATTCCTTTTTCTGTATTGTCTTTCATTTGTTCGAGTGCATTTTTAGAGTGTTCAGCGGTGGGTTTTAATGCCAGTGCTTTATTAAAATATAAAGTAGCATTCTCATATTGACCAATAGCCTTAAAAGTCATTCCTAATCCCTGATATACATCAGATCCAATAATACCGCAATCTAAAGCCATGGTATAATAATCAAATGCTTCTTTCCAATTCCTCTTCAAATGTTCTTCCATTCCTTTTTCGACGTATTCTTCATATAAGGTCATGTTATAATTATTAATATCAGGTATCTTAAACCCGATAATTCCTTTTTCTGTATTGTCTTTCATTTGTTCGAGTGCATTTTTAGAGTGTTCAGCAGTGGGTTTTAATGCCAGTGCTTTATTAAAATATAAAGTAGCATTCTCATATTGACCAATAGCCTTAAAAGTCATTCCTAATCCCTGATATACATCAGATCGAATAATACCGCCATCTAATGCCATGGTATAATAATCAAATGCTTCTTTCCAATTCCCCTTCAAATGTTCTTTATTTCCTTTTTCGACGTATTCTTCATATTGAGAAATATTCTCGTTCAGATTTTCCATTTCAATATTCTCATTAATTCGTTTTAACCCCTCAATTGCCGGTTTAAAATTAGTATCTACTGCTAATGCCTTATTGAAATATTCCGTAGCATTTTCAAATTGCCCCATACTATCCAGTGCAAATCCCATCCCTGCATAAACATCTGGTCTTATTATTCCTGTATCAAGAGCCTGTAAGAAATAAC